>Ga0207134_1226_pt1 | contig 12855 bp, 11 predicted proteins | sample Alteio_BWMinHeat_12_FD_153527 | JGI IMG/M metagenome (GOLD analysis project Ga0207134, IMG submission 153527) | Enriched cells from forest soil in Barre Woods Harvard Forest LTER site, Petersham, Massachusetts, United States -... | ecosystem: Environmental > Terrestrial > Soil > Temperate forest >... | reverse complement strand
CATCCTTGGGGAAACTTAAAATATAAGCATCGGTATTTTCTGGCTTTATCATACAAACTGGTTTTCGATATTATAGTAGGGAAAGTACCCATAAAACTAAGAAAAGCGACTGAAATTATAATTAAGAAAATACATCGAATTAAGTCCTTCATTCAACAGACATAAACGCATCAAAATCAGGAAAATACATGATGGTGGTCATATTTTATTGTTTGAGGTATAAATAGGTTTGTAGTAGAAAATTCTAATTATAATAATTAGAAATCCATTTTTGCAAACATAAAAACTCAGCTCATGCTTACAAACGAAATGAGTAATTCGCTTCAATCAGCCTACCAGGAACTGTTAAATGCCGAAAACGAGTTAAGCAGACCCCGAGAGGATGTAGTAACACTTTCTGCTTGTCATTCTATAAGAGAATCAATGCGATTAATGATGCAGATCTATTTGAATGTATGTGAGGTACCTACAAAAGAGAATAGTAGCCTTATTGAATTGCTGGAAAACTGTAAGAAAATAAATCCAAAGTTTGCTACGGTAGATATGAGCCATGTGGAATGTAACGGCATTGACCATATTAATTGTGATGACAAATACTGCCTTTCAATGGAAAACGTATCGAATTGTATGGAGGCTGCCAATCAAGTTAATAACATAGTAAGATCCGCATTTAAATTATCATAAGCATAAACACAATATGCTTGAAGAAAAAATCAAAAAATGCCTAATAAAGTTCAGATAATGGATGGCAATGAAGCAGCAGCTTATATTGCCTATAAGACAAATGAAGTATGTGCCATTTATCCAATTACCCCCTCATCAACGATGGGTGAATTGTGCGATGAATGGGCTGCAGATGATCAGCAAAATATATACGGATCTGTCCCACGCATCATAGAAATGCAAAGCGAAGCTGGTGCAGCCGGTGCTGTGCATGGGGCTTTGCAAGGTGGCGCATTATCATCTACGTTCACCTGCTCACAGGGGTTGTTATTGATGATCCCCAATATGTATAAAATAGCGGGGGAACATATACCTACGGTTTTTCAAATAGCAGCACGAGCTATTGCGACACATGCGCTTTCCATATTTGGAGACCATTCTGATGTGATGGCAGTACGCCAAACAGGTTGGGCCACTTTATTTGGAAAAAATGCGCAAGAAGCTATGGATATGGCTTTGATAGCACAAGCTGCATCTCTAAAATCAAAGATCCCATTCCTTAATGTATTTGATGGATTCAGAACATCACATGAGTTGACCAAAGTAGATGTGATACCTGATGAAGTAATAAAGGAAATAATAGATGAGAATGATATCCTCACTCACCGTAGACGGTCCATGTCAACCGAAGCCCCATCCATAAGGGGTACTGCACAAAATCCGGATGTATTTTTCCAAAGCCGTGAAGCAGGCAACCAATTTTACAATAATGTTCCGGGTATAGTGACTAAAATGATGGAACGCTTTGGTGAACTAACAGGAAGGGCATATAAACTATACGAATATCATGGTCATGAAACACCTGACCGTGTTATTGTGATCATGGGTTCAGGCGCCGGGACAGTGCACGAAACAGTAGACTATCTGAATCAAAACGGAGAAAAAACAGGTTGCATGTATGTGCGTTTGTTCCGTCCGTTTGATGTTCAGGAATTTGTAAATGCTATACCAAGATCAGTAAAGAAAATATCAGTACTAGACCGTTGTAAAGAACCTGGGGGCATAGGAGAACCATTATACATGGATGTTGTAAATGCTATATCTGAAGCTTGGGAGGGGGAAAAACCAGTAGTTGTTGGTGGTCGTTATGGACTAGCTTCAAAAGAATTTACACCAGCAATGGCGAAGGGAATTTTTGAAGATCTGAAAAATGACAAGCCAAAAAACCATTTTACAATAGGTATAGATGATGATGTGACCCATATGAGTTTGTCATACGACAAAACATTTTCTCTGGATAAGCAGCATTTGTTTCGGGGATTATTTTATGGATTAGGTGCAGATGGTACGGTGAGTGCCAATAAAAATTCCATAAAGATCATAGGTGAGACAACTGACAATTATGTGCAAGGGTATTTTGTGTATGATTCGAAAAAATCAGGATCACTAACTGTATCACATTTAAGATTCGGGAAAAACCCAATACGTTCAACCTATATAGTAAACTCAGCAAATTTTATAGCCTGTCATAATTATAATTTCTTAAACAAATACGACATACTTAAAAACGCAGAGCCCGGAGCTACCTTCCTGCTAAATGCCCCTTATGATGCGAATGAGGTGTGGCAGCATCTTCCTATGGTTATACAGGAAGAAATAGTACACAAACAATTGAAATTCTATGTGATCAATGCCTCAAAAGTAGCACGGGAATCAGGCATGGGGTCTAGGATAAATACTATATTACAAACCTGTTTCTTTGCCATATCCGGGATATTACCAAAGGATGAGGCTATTGAAAAGATCAAATATGCCATTAAAAAAACGTATTCAGATAAGGGCGAAAAGGTTGTTCTGAAAAACTTTGCTGCGGTAGACCAGGCAATAGCCAACATGCATAAAATAGATTATAGCAAAGAAGTGATTGGAAATGTAGCCAGTGAAAAAATAGTACCTGATGAAGCACCTGATTTTGTAAAGAATGTATTGGCAAAGATAATGGCTTTTGAAGGGGATGAGTTACCCGTGAGTGCATTCCCGCTGGATGGTGTTTACCCTGTGGCTACAACTAAATGGGAAAAGAGGAATATTGCAGAATCGATACCTGTTTGGGATGCAGATCTTTGTTCGCAATGTGGTAAATGCTTCCTGATATGTCCACATGCTGCTATTCGTTGCAAAGTGTATGACAAGACAGCACTTACAGCTGCCCCTGCTACATTCATGCATACGGACCCTATAGGCAAGGAATTTGACAAAGAAAAAGAAGCTTATTCATTACAGGTATCTGTAGAAGATTGTACCGGGTGTAAATTATGTGTAGAGTATTGTCCGGTAGCAAGCAAAGCCGACCCAACACATAAGGCAATCAATATGCAGGAGCAAATACCGCTTAAAGAAAAAGAGATGAAGAACTGGGACTTCTTCCTCACCCTGCCGGAAATAGACAGATCAAGAGTAAATAAAAATACAGTTAAGGGTACACAATTTCTGGAACCATTATTTGAATTTTCAGGCGCATGTTCCGGTTGTGGAGAAACACCATACATAAAACTACTGACACAACTATATGGTGATAGAATGGTTGTAGCCAACGCCACAGGATGCTCTTCCATATTCGGGGGTAATCTACCAAGCACACCATGGGCAACCAACAATGAAGGATGTGGTCCGGCGTGGGCTAACTCTCTATTTGAGGATAATGCCGAATTTGGATTAGGTATCAAACTGGCTTATGACAAAAAATCAGAAATTGCCAGATCACTTTTAGAAAAACTAAGAACTGTAGTTGGCGATAGTCTTACTGATGAGTTATTGCATGCGGACCAATCCAGCGAGATCGGTATAATGGCACAACATGAATTAGTTAAGGAATTAAGAAAGAGAATAGTTTCTGTAAACAGTTTTGAAGCGATGCAGTTAAGTATCATTGCTGATTCTCTTGTTAAGAAATCACATTGGATAATAGGCGGCGATGGATGGGCATATGATATTGGTTTTGGCGGGCTTGACCATGTGTTATCTACTGGTGAGAATGTGAATATACTGGTGTTGGATACTGAGGTATATTCAAATACAGGTGGGCAAAAATCAAAATCGACACCAATTGGTGCCAGTGCCAAATTCTCCGTGAATGGTAAAACAACAGGCAAAAAAGACATGGCCTTACAAGCCATAGCACATGGATCTGCTTATGTAGCACAAATAGCAATGGGTGCCAATGATGCACATGCAATAAAAACAATACAAGAAGCAGAAGCATTCCCGGGCACATCCATTGTTATCGCATACAGCCATTGCATAGCTCATGGTTATGACATGATGTTTGGAGCGCAACACCAAGCGAATGCAGTAAAATCAGGATACTGGCCGTTGTTTAGATACAATCCTTTAAAACCGAAAGGAGAAAGATTCTCACTTGACAGTAAAGAGGCCGTGATGCCATTGAAGGAGTTCATGTATAACGAAACACGTTTCAGTGTACTCGACCGACAAAACCATGCGGTTGCAGAAGCACTATTAGAAGGTGCAGAAGCGGGTGTTCATGAGCACTGGGAAAGATTATTAGCGTTAAAGGCTTTATAAAATAAAAGCACGTTTATTGTTTGACCACTTGCTCTGTGACCAATCCTTGTGCAGTTTGCACAGTTGCAAAATAGGTGCCACTAGATAATTTGGATACGTCGATGAAAATTTTGTTTTTTCTTATTGATAGTTGTAATACTAATCTGCCTGTTATGTCATACAATGAAACTTTTTCAAGATCATCTCCTTCAATTGTAATTGAACTAGTAGTTGGATTTGGATAAATATTTACATCTGGAAGTTTTTCACTTACAATATTTTGCACACCTGATACAGCACCAGTAGACATATTCCTTCTTGTAAGCCAGATGTTCAGCGCCCCTGTTCTAACATCACCCCATGCGGCTGTCAATGTATCCTGAGCCATTGTAACGTTCATAAAATCGTTACCATTTCCTGATAAATAAGCACTATCGTAGGCAACAATAGTATCTGATACCCTGAAATTAGAAGAAAAAAATGTTGAATCTTTCCATTTAACAGCACCCCAAATTTCAGAAGGCTGTTGATATCCCATACCAGGAGCATTTCTTCTATCCCGCCATGCAGCAACAAGATTACCATGCTCATCAAAATTTCCCCAAACAAGGTCCTGCATTTTCCCATTACCAATAGCATCGTCATTTACCCTTTTAGGAGTAGACCAGGAGGTCCCTCCATTGAAAGTCTCAGTGTAATATACATCTAGATCTGTACTATAATTCTGTATTGAAAAGAACACGTAATGTTTATTATTTGTTGGATCACAAACCAATCTACCTCCCGCTTTTGCAAGAGTATCTATCGGAGACGTACCAATTCCGGAAAAAACTACGTTATAACTAAAGGAAGAGGTTGTTCCGGGAGAAGCTAAAATATATCTTGGATATATACTCTCAGCAGGATAATAAGCAGGGTAAACACAATGAAACTTTCCTGCGGAATCGACTGCCGGAGCTGCCATAGGTGCCTGTATCACATTCCCCACTCTAAAACCTGTAGAGTCGATGTATTTCCAAGCAGACCAGGTAACACCATAATCATATGAACGCACAAAATATGGCCTGTTAGGCGGCGCGATCCAGGGTGCTGGCTTTGTTGTTACATACATTGTGTCCGGACTACTACCACTTCCCTTTCCAATAACTAACCAAGGTCGGTCTAATGGATTTTTAGAACCATCAGCAAATAAACTGATGACCAAATTCGAAGCGCCCCAGGTAAGTCCCCCATCTACTGATTTTGAAATATAAACACCTCCAGAATCGGGGCTCTGTCTTGAATCAATGTAACTGGCATATACATTACCCAAGTGATCAAATACTATGGATACATCTGCTGATGTATAAGAACCTGATTGATGCTTTATCACATTGGCAGAACTCCAGGTATTACCCCCATCAAAACTTGTTTTTACTTTGATACAAAGATGAGACAATGGAACATAACCCATCCAGGCAATTACCAAATGCTGGGGATTGGATGGATCAACAGCCAAGTACGGTTCGCCTTCGAATACTGCACCAGCAGAAATATCTTTGTTCTGCGCAAAGGCAAGTGAACTAAATAATATGTGAATTGAAATAAGTAGCAATCGTTTCATATGCCGTTAGACTTTATATCTAACATAACGTTTAATGCTTATAAAAATCTATTTTTTATTTCTCAACTCAAGTACATTTTCAATATCATTTAGACTTAACCCCTTGGCATTCAATAAGATCAAATAATGAAACAAAAGGTCGGCAGCTTCATTTTTGAATAGTTCATCGTTGGAATCTTTTGCTTCAATAACCAGTTCAACAGCTTCCTCCCCCACTTTCTGCGCAATTTTGTTGATGCCTTTATTGAATAGCTTAGAAACATACGAATCTTCTTGAGGCTGAGCCCGTCTATCCTTAATTATTTTCTCAAGCGTTTCTAAAAATCTTTTATTTTGATTTGGTTGGTTAAAACAAGTTGCTGCTCCGGTATGACATACGGGGCCCAAAGCTTTAACTGATATTAAAAGGCAATCATTATCACAGTCTAACGATACATATTCTACTGAAAGGAAATTACCGGAAGTTTCCCCTTTAACCCATAACCGTTGTTTTGATCTGCTGTAAAAGGTCACGCTGTTTTGAAGAAGTGTTTGATCATAGGCTTCTTCATTCATGTATCCCAACATCAACACAACATTTGTCTCACTATCTTGTATGATAGCAGGGACCAGTTTATCGGGGTATTTTTCAAAATCAGGTCTCATCTTCTGACAGGTATTTTATTTAATGATAAAATAGATTTCAATTCAGGGATAAGTACTTCTTTATTATGAAAAATACTTGCGGCTAATGCGGCGTCGGCATTCCCATTAGTAAAAACATCAACAAAATGTTTGGATGTGCCAGCACCACCACTTGCTATGACAGGTATTTTCACAGCACTTGATATATTGCTGGTATGTTCAATGGCATAACCGTTTTTCATACCATCATTTGTTATTGATGTCAGCAATATCTCACCTGCACCATTGTTTGCTGCTTGTTTTACCCAATCAATTGATTTTATACCTGTACCTACCTTCCCCCCTTTTATGTATACATACCAATCATTATCTGCAAACATAGTATCAACAGCTACAATGACACACTGGCTACCAAACTGCCTGGCTAATTCTTTGATCAATGTTGGTTTTACAACTGCCGAACTATTAATAGTGATCTTATCAGCCCCTGCATTCAATAATGTATACACATCATCAACCGTATTGATACCACCGCCTACTGCAAAAGGGATATTGATACATTCAGCTATTTCCTTTACAAGTTTGGCAAACGTCCTACGCTTCTCAATAGTGGCGGTAATATCAAGGAATACTAATTCATCGGCGCCATTTGACGAATAATAATCCGCCAAGGCAACCGGATCTCCCATATCTACTAAGTTATTAAATCCGATACCCTTTACCACTTTCCCATCCTTTATATCCAGGCAAGGAATAATACGTTTAGTTAGTCCCATTGTTTAAAATATATTTTTGCAAGTCTTTTAATGATACCCTTTCCTCATAAATAGCTTTACCAACGATAACGCCCTTACATCCTGCATTTTCAAGCAATACCAGATCGCTCATATTCGAAACTCCTCCGCTCGCAATCAAGTATATATCCTGGAAAAGGTCTGATATCTGTTCATATAAATCATTTGCGGAGCCTTCCATCATTCCATCTTTCTTTATATCAGTACAGAAAAGGTTCTGCAATCCGCTTGAGACATTACCCCTTATAAAATCGAAAAGATCTATTTCAGTTTGTTCTTTCCAGCCATTTATAACTATCTTATTGTTGTTAACATCTGTTCCCAATAATATTTTTTCAGCTCCGTACAGCTCCAGCCACGACTTAAATAAATCAGGTTGTTTTACGGCTATGCTACCAACACTAATCATTGTAGCACCTGCATTGAAAATATTTTCAATATCCTTACCATCTCTAATACCACCGCCAAAGTCTATTTGCAGATCAGTATTAGAAGCAATTTCATTAAGACATAACAAGTTGGATATTTTCCCAAACCTGGCACCGTCAAGATCAACAATATGCAGTCGCTTTACCCCAATACCTTCAAATTGTTTTGCTATTTCTAGAGGTGAACCGCTATAAATAGTTTTTCTGTCAAAATCACCCTGAGTGAGTCTTACACATTTTCCATCTACAATATCAATGGCGGGTATGATGTCTATCATAATTCAATAAAGTTTTTAAGTATGGTATTTCCGACCTCACCAGATTTTTCAGGGTGAAATTGTACACCATAAAAATTATTATGTTGCAATGCTGAACTAAAAAGCCCTCCATAATTAGTTTCACTTATAGTATATGTACTCAATTCTGCATAATAACTGTGTACAAAGTATACAAAGGCATTTTCATCCAAACCTTTGAAGAGGTCCGTTTTATAATTAGTAATATTATTCCAGCCAACATGGGGTACTTTTTCGCTACCATTTATCTTCTTTATGCTTTGCTTAAATACGTCTAAACAAGTAGTATCCTCTTCTTCTGAATACGCACATAGCAACTGCATCCCCAAACAAATACCCAGTACAGGCTGTTTTAATGATATTATCAACTTATCCAGATCCCGCTCTTTCAAATATGCCATGGCAGCACCCGCCGAACCAACACCAGGAAATATCACCTTATTAGCAGTACTTAATTCAGTAGGAGAATCCGTTATAACACCATCAACACCTAAGCGTTTTAAGGCATATAATACCGATGAGACATTACCTGCGTTATATTTCACTATTGCTACTTTCATAATATGCCTTTGGTTGATGGTATTTTCATGTTTGAAGTATCTATTCTTACAGCCTGTTTAATTGCTCTGGCAAATGCTTTGAATATCGTCTCTATCTTGTGGTGTTCATTAGTGCCTTCAGCTTTTATATTCAGGTTACACTTAGAAGCCTCCGAGAATGACCTGAAGAAGTGATAAAACATCTCTGTTGGCATATCCCCAATTTTTTCTCTTTTAAAATCAGCTTCCCATATCAGCCAGCCTCTATTGCCAAAGTCTAAAGCAACCTGTGCCAGGCAATCATCCATAGGCAAAACAAAACCGTACCTTTCTATACCTTTTTTGTCTCCTAATGCCTGAGCAAAAGCAGCACCTAAAGCAATAGCTGTATCCTCGATCGTGTGGTGTTCATCAATATGAAGATCTCCTTGTGTACTAATTTTCAGATCGATATTGCCATGCCTTGCTATTTGCTCCAGCATGTGATCAAAGAACCCTAAACCAGTGGAAATACTATAATTAGCATCTCCATCTAAATTGATTTCAACAATAATTTTAGTCTCATTGGTATCTCTTTGATAAAAAGCTTTCCTGTTATTGTTTTTTAGGAACTTGTAAATATTGTCCCAATCATTGGTAATGAAATCAATATTCAATGCTTCGTCAGGTTCATCATAGTTTTTGATAAAAATGGCTCTGGCACCTAAATTTTTGGCCAATTTCACATCAGTCAACCTATCGCCGATAACATAAGAGTTTGTCAAATCATATTCTGTTCCTAAATATCGGGTAAGCATGTCTATCCCCGGCTTACGGGATGGTTTATTCTCATATTCAAATGAAGTATCAATATGTATTGCATCAAACTCCACACCCTCAGTTAGCAGTATTTCTAACATTTTGTTCTGAATTATATCAAAACGTTCCTGAGGATAAGTTGATGTCCCTAACCCATCTTGATTGGACACCATTACTAACTTATAATCTAGTTCATTGCATATTTTATAAAGATTCCTAATCGCGCCGGGTAAAAAGCTCAACTGCTCCAAAGTATCAACCTGAAAGGTAACCGGAGGTTCTTGTATAATAGTACCATCCCTATCTATAAATAATATCTTCTTTTTCATAAGAATACGTTTTGAGTGTATTGATCAATATGTTATTTTCCTGTTCCGTTCCGATTGAAATCCTAAGACAATTATCGCATAAAGGCAAAGAAGAACGGTTTCTTACAATGATACCTTTAGCCTTCAGATAATTATATAAATGAATGGCGTCAGGTACTTTGATTAATATGAAATTGGCATCAGAAGGATATACATTCAATATAAAATCGAATGTCTTCAACTTTACATTCACTATTGTTCTTTGAGATAATATATTATTTACCCAATCATCAAACTGAGGTTTGTCAGATAATGCATTTAGGCCTGTCTGTTGATTTACCTTGCTAATGTTATAAGGTGGTTTAACCTTGTTGAACAAATTGATGATGGCCGCTGACGCAAAAGCCATGCCCAATCTCAATCCGGCCAAGCCCCAGGCCTTAGATAAAGTCTGCAATACTACAAGGTTTGGATATTGATCCAGTTTTGATAAGAAGGAAGCATTGGGCGCAAAGTCGATATATGCCTCATCTATTACAACAATTCCATTAAATCCTATTAACAGGCTCTCAATATCCTTTTCATCTATAAGATTGCCTGTTGGGTTATTGGGTGAGCAAATGAATATGAGTTTGGTATTGCTGTCAACCTCCTCTTGAATAGCATTGATATCTAATTGAAAACTTTTCAGTAAAGGAACTTGCTTTACAATTACATCGTTAATATTGGCACAAACCTCATACATGCCATAAGTTGGTGGGCATATCACTATATTATCTACACCAGGATTGCAAAATATCCTTATTAAAATATCAATAGCCTCATCACTACCATTTCCTAAAAATGTATTTTTAGATGGTACATTTTTAATAATACCGATAACCTGTTTCAGGTCTTTCTGCAAAGGGTCTGGATACCTGTTCATACCGTCAACACTAGCCATGTTATTCTCATTCGCATCCAGAAATATAGTTGCTTCCCCATCATATTCAGAGCGTGCTGAGGAATATGGCTTGAGTAATTGAATATTTTCTCTTACCAGTTTTTCAAGCATAAAATTTTTCATTTTGTTTCTTTAATTCTTATGGTTATTGCATTTGCGTGCGCTTGCAGTCCTTCTGCTATAGCCATTGTTTCAATAGTATTGGCAATGCTGTCAAGGCCCTCTCTTGTTATTTTCTGAAAGGTTATCTTCTTCATAAAACTATCCAGCGACACACCACTAAAGGCCTTTGCATACCCATTTGTTGGAAGGGTGTGATTGGTACCAGAGGCATAATCGCCAGCGCTTTCAGGAGAATAATTTCCAAGAAACACAGACCCGGCATTTACTACCATACTAGCAAGTCTTTCATCTTTTTTACAAGCTATGATGAGGTGTTCAGGTGCATATTCATTAGCCAATTCCATACCTTCTTCAAGCGTATTTACAAGAATGGTTTTACTGTTTTTTAAAGACTGCAGCACAATGTCTTTCCTTGGTAGTGTTTCAATCTGTATACAGACCTGAGTTAATACATCATCTAATACTTGTTCTGAATCAGTAATCAACAGTACCTGAGAATCTGGTCCATGTTCCAACTGTGACAACAAATCGGCAGCTACAAATGCTGCATTACAAGACACATCTGCTATTATTGCCAGTTCCGATGGACCAGCTGGCAGATCAATTGCTACACCTTCTGCAGCTAACAGTATCTTTGCAACGGTCACATAGTTATTGCCAGGACCAAATATCTTATCCACTTTTGGTATGGTATTAGTTCCAAAGGCCATGGCTGCTACTGCCTGTGCACCACCTACAGCAAATACCTTATCAACACCTACCTGCAGGGCTGCATATGCAATTGCAGGATGTATCTTATTATCCTTATTCGGAGGAGTGCAGACAATAACATCCTTACATCCTGCAAGTTTTGCAGGTGTAGCCAACATGAGCAGAGTTGAGAACAATGGTGCAGAACCACCCGGAATGTATAAACCTACTTTTTGTATTGGTAATGAGTTTCGCCAACAGGTAACTCCTGGCGTGGTTTCGATAGGTCTAAACTGCTCTTTTTGCGCTGCATGAAAAGTGGAAATATTCTTAATAGCCTGGTTTATGGCATTTTTCAATCCTATATCCAACCCTGCAGACAAATCAATTAACTGCTTACGGGATATTTCAATATCAGTTATCACTACCTTATCAAATTTCTCTGCGTAAGTCCTGATAGCGGTATCACCATTTGCTTTCACATCAGCTATTATCTCTGCTACAATTTCCTTAATAGATGTATAGTCGACACTTGCTCTTTTAACTATCTCCGCATATTCAACACGGGATGGATATTTGTATAACTGCATCATAATATCATTTTTTCGATCGGGGCAACGAGTATACCTTCTGCGCCCTGTTCTTTCAAGTTTTCAATAATGTTCCAAAAATCATCTTCATTTACAACAGAATGTAACGAACTCCAGCCTGGTATAGTTAACGGTATGATAGATGGGCTCCTCATACCCGGTATGATCTTACAAATAGCCTCCAGCTTATCATTCGGTGCATTCAGTAAAATATATTTATGCTTACGTGATTTTTTTACAGAACGGATACGGAACAATAATTTGCTCAGCAGTTTTTCTTTCTCATCAGTTAGGTTCTGATTACTTATCAGTACTGCCTCAGACTTCAAAACAACTCCAACTTCTTTCAGCCCGTTTAAAAACAGTGTGCTACCAGAGCTTACCAGGTCACATATCGCATCAGCCAAACCAATACCGGGGGCTATTTCTACTGACCCACTCAGTTCGTGTATCTCTGCCTGAATATTATTATCGTCAAGGAATTGCTGCAGTATTACGGGGTAGCTGGTGGCGATCCTTTTGCCGTCAAGGAAACTGACTGAATCAAAATCATCAGCCTTGGGCACAGCTAAAGACAACCGGCATTTTGCAAAACCTAGTTGTTCCACAATACGTATATCCTGTTTTTTTTCAAGCACAACATTCTCACCAACAATACCGATGTCTGCCACACCATCCGCTACATACTGTGGAATATCATCGTCTCTCAAGAACAATACTTCCAACGGGAAATTATATGCTTCCGAGCGTAGCTTATTAGGTCCGTTATTAAAGTCAATACTGCATTCCCGCAAGAGTTTGAGGGAATCATCTAATAGTCTGCCTGATTTTTGAATTGCAATTTTTAGTTTCATAAATGGAATTGGTTAAAATGAAAAAAGGCCTACCTGCC
>Ga0207134_1225_pt1 | contig 12934 bp, 8 predicted proteins | sample Alteio_BWMinHeat_12_FD_153527 | JGI IMG/M metagenome (GOLD analysis project Ga0207134, IMG submission 153527) | Enriched cells from forest soil in Barre Woods Harvard Forest LTER site, Petersham, Massachusetts, United States -... | ecosystem: Environmental > Terrestrial > Soil > Temperate forest >... | reverse complement strand
TCCTGCCAAACCGTGACGTGTCCACCATTCGAGAGCCCCGAGCACACATAGCGGGCTTCCACATGGGTCCATTGCCCCACGGGAATGCTGGTATAAGGCGGCCCCGACTGCGGGTAGCAGTATCCTCCATTGACGAAGGCAGGGGGGCAGAGGTACAGGTACATTTGCCCGCCCCAGTTGGCAACCTCCAAGTTGAACATGGGGTCGTTCTTCCCTTCGCTAACAGACTTGGATTTCCACTGGAAGATGTTCCACCAATTGTTGGGGGTGCCGTTGGGAGTGTAGGCTACGGGGAAGTAAAACCACACGCTGTAGTAAAGGTCGCTGTTGCTATTGTTCATCTTCGACTCTAGCCAGCGAAATAGCCGTGTTCCGCTGGTGGTGTTTGGTGGGTTATGGACCGTGTCAATTTTCAGCATTGCTGAGTAGGTTCCGCTGTGAGCAACGTCGAAGGAGGGGCCGGCTGAGGCCAAGCCGCTGTTAAAGACGCCACCACCGTTATTATCGGCGGTCGCGACGGGCGGATTAACGTCGTCGCCTTCGCAGCAATTCGGCTCATACCACTCCCCTAGATTAGACGCTCCCGACCCTCCCGCGTCCGGCTCCATGTCCGCCGACCAGAGAACCGTGACTCCCTGGGCAAATACAGAACGCGGAGCAACCACCCTAGCGCATCTTTTCACCAATGATTTGATTCGAGGATGCGCCTTGCCAGAGCTGTATTTCAGACCGACGGCTAAGATGGCCAGTATGCAAACGAATAAGAAGCGATTGAGTTGCCGCTTCATTGCTCGATCCTCCTGTTCCGATCCCCGGCTGGACCCGGAAAATGCGTGGCTGCGCCCTTCCGTGGTCGATGCGGCGAACTTCTCATCACCCTGTGGCGCTGTGGCGTCAGCATCGCAGGCTGCATCGACAAACTGCCCCCGGGGCGTTCCTTGAATCGATTTACCTAGTCATTGCTATCGGATAAGAGGTGGAAATCCAATCGGGCTAATACCGCATTCAGCAGAGGGGAAATTCCTGAAAGCAGCAGAGTGAAATACGCCCAAGCCGGGTGTCCCCGGTATACGAATGTGGCCGCTTCCACATCGAGCGAGAAAAAAAATGGGACAGACATTCCTGTCTGTCCCTGGTATTTCGTAAATGTTGTTGTTTTAGGCCGCGAGCCGGTCTTGGGTCAGCAGATGAGTGGGGACTTTGCGCAAGTCCCAGACGATTCCGAACCAGGAGAGGACTTTCAGCGTGTAGTAAGTGATGTCGATCTCCCACCAGAAGAAGCCCTGGCGCGCCGAGGCCATAAAGTGATGATGGTTGTTGTGCCAGCCTTCCCCGAGCGTGAGCAACGCCAGCAGCCAGTTGTTCTTGCTGGTGTCGCTGGTTTCATAGCGCCGCGAGCCGAAAAGGTGCGAGAGCGAATTGATAGTGAACGTATCGTGCCACAGAAGCATCGTGCTCACGCAGAAGCCCCAGATAAACAGCGGCCATCCGCCGATAAGCCACAGCACCACCGCCAGAGCGACGGGCGGCACCAGATGGTACTTGTTCAGCCAGCGCAGCTCGGGATACTTGGCAAAGTCCGCGATGTATTCGGTGCGCGTGTCGTTGTACTTGTCCGAAATAATCCAGCCGACGTGCGACCAGAAAAACCCGAAAAGCGTGGGCGAATGCAAATCCAGTTCCTGGTCCGAATGCCGGTGATGGTGGCGATGATGCGCCGCCCACCACAGCACGCCCTTCTGGGAAGAGGTCATGGCCATGAACGCGATCACAAACTGGAACACACGGCTGGTCTTGAACGAGCGGTGCGAGAAATAACGGTGATAGCCCGCGGTGACGAAGAACATGCGCACGACCAACAGCGCCAGGCAGGTGACCAGGTAATACCAGTGGAACGGAATGAAAAAAATCAGCAGCGAGGCGATGTGAACTAGTGCAAAGGGCAAAGAAAGAAGCAGGGAGATCCGCGAACCGTTCGGCAGCGGTATAGACAGATATCGAGAAGGTGAAGCCATCCGGCAAAGTCCTCCGCGTCCAGATTGAGACGCTTATGATTACATCTTTCCGCGAGCGCAAGAGATCCAGCCGGAACTTCGCGCCACGAATCAACAATTTCAGTGTACGGTTGCCCTAAGGAGCGGTCAAGTGCAACGAGGTACAGGTTGCAGTAGATTAGATGCCCGAAGGTACGGGTTCGTTGTGAGCTATCTCACATTAAGCTTGGTTAACTTTGGGCTTCGCTAGCGCTGTGCGCAGGCTCGCAAGAATTCTTTCCGGCGAATATGCTATCGTCCCTGTAGACTCATCAACTTAGGAGCATGGGCCCCGGAATTGCCTCGCGGCCACATACAAAAATGGCTGAACGCCCAGTACTCGTTGGACTCGTCCCGCAGGTCATCGTCATCGAGGAAGGCGACCAGGTATCCTGGATCTCCGACGCGGGCAATTTGCGCGTCGAATTCGATGTCAACCGGTGTCCGTTTTCGTCGAACGTTTTTCAAGCGCCGGCCGGCATGCGGCTGCTCAGCGGCCCCCCTCGCCCCGGAAGCAAAGCGGCCACGTACAAGTACCGCCTGTGGCTGAACGATCAGCTCGTCGGCCATGGCGAGGTGATTCTGCGGGAAAAATAAGTCTGCTAGAAAGAGAACGCCTGCCATCACTCCATCGAAGAGTCCTATAAGATTCTCCTGGACACAGGAATTGCGGGGCGGCCGCGAAGCCCGCTGTACACATCCACTAGTTGGATTTCTTTTTGGGTGCAGCCGCTGCGGCCGCGCCGGACTGCTTCGCGATCACCAGAGTGGAAATCTTTTTATAAGTTGCTGCGGGGACGATCTTCTTGCGCGTTAGATCGGTCTTCATTTTGTAAGGACGGCCGTCGATGATCTTCTGTGCGTAGACGTCGCCGATACCCGGTAGGGCCTTCAGCTGATCCAAGGTTGCCGAGTTCAGGTCTACAAGATCCGTAGCGGCCGGAGCTGCAGTCGCCTTCGAAGTGGACTTCGCGGGGGTAGTCTTCGTCGCGGTCTGCGCATTCGCAAAGGTGACTCCCAACATCAAAATCAATGCAGCCAATAAACCTCTCGTGATCTCTCTCTTCATGTGGTTCTCTCCTTTTTTATAGTTTCCGGGGAATTGTACTGTCTATTCTTTTGCGGCCGCACGATAGCCGGCTTTTTGGGCGTCTCCTTCGGTCATGTACTTGCCCTGTTTCGTCTTTCCATACCAGCGGGTACCGGGCTTGTGATAGACGCCGGAGTCTGTGTTGACCCAGACCGTGCCAGCGCTGTTCTGAGCGGTTGCTTTCTTTACGGCGGAAGCGCTCGCGGGAGCCGCGGGCGTGGCGGCGGGGCTGGTGACCGGAGCAGTGGAAGCCGCCGGAGTGGCCGCTGGTGCGCCTGTTGTTGATTTTGCAGGAGTCGTCGCTGGCGCAGCTGCTGCGGGCGCTGTCGTCGCGGGCACAGCCGAAGCCGTGAATTTCTTCGAACGGGTCTTTTTTGGAGTCGCGCTGTCTGCGGGGGCCGCGGCCGACTGAGCCGTCGCTGGCGCAGCGGACTTTTTCGAACTTGTCTTTTTCGGAGTGGTAGAGCTACCCGCAGTGGCGCTCCTGTCCGCGGCACCGGCCTTTTTCGTCGTACTCTTTTTCGTTGAAGTCTCCGAGGCCGAATCCGTCTTCTTCTTTTTCTTGGCCTTCGCGGCGGTGCTGGAGTCAGGCTGGCTCTGAGCGGCGGGCTGCTGGGCCGCTTGCGCCCAGACGGTGAAACTTCCGGCAACCAGCAATAAGACGCCGAAGAGGGCGATGTACGTACTTCTCATTGTTTTCATTTTGAAGTCATCCCTTCGTCCGCGGCGGCTGATCCATTCTGCCAAACACACTCGCGAGAGTGGCCGGGTTAGGTAGGTGGCATTCAGGTGCACGTCGCGGGTCTTCCTCGGTGGAATGGGCGCATGATGTCGGAGAGCGCATGGGAAGTCAAGAAAGAAGAAAATTGTGCCGGATTGAGCCGTGCGCAAGTGCATGTGTTTGCGGTGGACGCGGGCGGGAACTTTAGTGTCACTTTCGAGGAATTTGTAAAGCAGGAGAATTTCTGCTGGCCAGAAAAGTATGGCGGCGTTACTTTGGAGTTTGGGCTTACGTCTTTACGGATGAGAGGACTTGCCATGGGGATGGTCATGATGATGCACGGGAACCAATTCTGTCGATTGAGTCTGTTGTTTTTGCTCGCTGCAACAACTGGCCAAGCGCAGGCGTCCGCGCCTGCTGCAGCGGGTCAGGAACAGGGAGCACCAGCGGCAGCAGGCCAGAAACCTGGACCGAACGACGGCCGGGGCCAGCCGTTGCTTGGAAAGATTACGGCGATCACAAAAGGATCCTTGGAGTTGGCCAAACCAGACGGCACAGCGGTGGCAGTGAAGTTTACGGATAAGACGGAATACCGTAAGGACCGGCAAAGCGCAAAGCTGGAAGATTTCAAGGTCGGCGACATGGTGTTCGTGCGCGGGGCGGAGAATGCGGATCATACCGTGACGGCACAGATGATTGGGGGACGCTCGGGGGGCGGACCGGAAGGTGGCCGAGGGTTCGGCGGTGGCGGCGGATTCGGCGAGATGGGAAAGGACTTTGTAGTGGGCGAAGTGAAGTCGGTGGACGCACCGAAACTTACGGTGCTGCGGCCGGACAACATAACCCAGACGCTTGAGCTGAACGAGGAAACCTCACTCCGCAGAGGGCGCGAAAGCATCACGATGGCGGACATCCAGCCCGGCGACCACGTGGTGGTGCGTGGAGCTGTACAGAATAATGAGTTTATGCCGAAGAATGTGATGGTTCTTTCTCCCGAGCAATGGAAGCAGCTGGAGGAAATGCGGAAGATGAGCGGAATGGGTCCCGCTGGGAATGCGCAAGCTGGAAGTAAGCCCGCAACCGCACCAAAAAGCAATCCGCCACAGCCTTAGTTCAGTAAGGGAGCCCACGATTTGAAGTCGATTGCCCGCGTCATTTTCGTACTGCATTCCTTCTCAATACTTTTTGCGCTGGGCTTGCGGGCGCAGGATGCGGCGACTCCCGCCGCAGCTCCAGCCTATGAAATCAATGGTTCGGCGCGCAGCGGCAAAACTCCATTGCCGGGAGTGACGGTTACGGCAACCAATACGCTGACGGGGAAAAAGTACGCGGCGGCGACGAACTCCGAAGGAAAATTTGCATTGTCAGGCATCCCGCGCGGGAGATACGTGGTACGCGTCGAATTCATGGGATTCGCGGCTTTCACCCAAGAAGTCGTGCTGAATCCTGAGAATCCATCCGTGAAAGTGGACGCCGAACTGATTCTGGCTTCTCGCCAACAGGAACAGTCGAACAACATCAATGCGGCAATGGCGGCTGCGGGCCGGGGATTTCAAAGCCTGGCGATGGACAGCGCTCTCTCTTCGCTTGCCGGCGGAAACTCCGGCTTCGGCGGAGCCGGCGGGCTCGGCGGAGGCCAAGGCAATGGCGAACTCTCAAGCCTTCCCATGAACGGAGCGGGAGCGGAGGGACCAACGGAGTCGGTAAGCATCAGTGGCGCACAAGGACGGACGCAGGACTTTGGCGGGGGGAGCGAAGAAGATCTGCAACAACGGATACAGGAGTTTCGCGACCGCGCGCAACGCGAAGGCGGCGGTGGTTTTGGAAGTGGCGGAGGTGGCGGCTTCGGCGGGCCCGGCGGCGGGATTATCGCCCTTGGCCGGATGCCGAAAGGTTTCAACATCAATCAGCCGCACGGCATGTTGTATTTCTCTGACGATAACGCGGGACTTGATGCTCGATCGTATTCCCTGACCGGAATTGAATCACCGAAAGCGGATTACAACCAGGCACGTTTCGGCGTCAACATCGGCGGGCCGCTGAATATCCCCAAGATATTTAACGGTGGCAACAAATGGTTCTTTTTCGCCGGATGGAATGGATCGCGCGGGAGCTCGCCGTACGATGCGTTTTCGACGGTGCCGACGCAGGGTGAGCGCGGCGGGAATTTTTCGGCCGCGACGTATAATGACGGCAAGCCTGTTCAACTATTCAACCCTCAGACCGGGCAGCAATATCAATTCAACGGAGTTTCGAACGCGATTGATCCTTCGTCGATCAGCCCCGCGGCAACTGCGCTGCTCCAGTTCGTCCCCATGCCGAACATCGCGACGACAGCTTCCGGCCAGAACTTTCACTACGTGACGTCCGCGGAGAGCAATTCCGATACCGTGATGCTGAGGCTGATCCACAACTTCGGCGCAAGCAGTGGTCCGGGACTCGGTCCGTTCGCCGTAGGGGGTGGCGGCGGTGGAAGCGGCGGGGGCAGACGGCGAGCGCAGAACAACATCAATTTTGGGCTGAATTGGTCGCGCAGTTCGAACAACCTGGTGAATCCGTTCCCTTCGCTCGCCGGAAGCACGGGAACGCAAGGGCTGAACGCCAGCGCGGGTTGGGTGTACAGCAAAGGGCGCGTGAGCAGCATGTTTCGCGTGAACTACAATCATAATCACGTTCTTACCGCCAACCTGTATACGAACGCGACGGACGTGGCGGGAACCGGGGGCGCGGGAATTATAGGGATTTCGAACGATCCGTTCGACTGGGGCTTGCCGGGGATCAGCTTTACTTCGTTTGGAGGGCTGAACGATCCGACAGCACGGCGCGAACTGGACCAGACTTACTCCATCTCGGAGACGGTTTCGTGGAATCGCGGAAAACACAACTGGCGATTCGGCGGAGACTACCGCCGCATTTTGCAGAGTTTCCGCTCGGCAAGAAATGCGGAGGGCAGTTTTGTGTTTACCGGGTTTGCGACGTCACAATACCCATCCGGGAGCACGCAACCAATAACCGACACGGGTTACGATTTTGCGGACTTCCTGCTGGGTTTCCCTCAGCAAACTTCACTACAGTCCGGCGCAACTTCTTACAACTTCCGCGCCAATGCATTTGATTTCTTCGCGCAGGACGATTGGAGGTTCCGTTCGAATCTGTCGTTCAATTTGGGGCTGCGTTACGAATACAACGGACCTTACACGGAGGCCGCCAATCAAATCGCAAATCTGGACGTGGCGCCGGGTTATACAGCGGCCGTGCCAGTGCTCCCTGGCCGCGCCGGGACCTTCAATGGAACATTTCCGGCGTCGCTGGTCCGGCCGGACCGCAACAATTTCGCGCCGCGGATCGGGGTTGCCTGGAAGCCGCGGAAGCAGACAGTGGTGAGGACAGGATACGGCATCAACTACAACCTGGCGCAATACGGCATTATGATCCAGAATTTCGCGTTTCAACCGCCGTTTGCCACGACGGAGACGAATACTACCGACGTCAACGGCTACCTAAGCGCGAACCGGTTGACGATCACAGCTGGTTTCCCCGCCTCGGGGAACACGGTGACCAACAATTTCGCGGTCAACCCAAACTATCGCCTCGGCTACGTGCAGATCTGGAATCTCGATATACAGCACGAGTTTCCTGGTGGCGTGGTGATGAACGCGGGCTATAACGGCGCGAAGGGAACGCGGCTGGATACGGAGCGCGCGCTGGTGGTCTCCGGCGGCCAGCCATTTGTTTACGAGTCCTCGGAGGGAAACTCGATCCTGCATGCGGCCTCGGTCCGCGTGCGCAAGCGCATGGCGAAGGGGCTGGGGCTCAGCGCGCAGTATGTGTTTTCGAAGTCCATCGATGACGCGTCGTCCATAGGCGGCGGGGGAAGCGTTGTGGCGCAAGATGCGTTTAACATCTCAGCGGACCGCGGGCTTTCCAGCTTCGATCAGCGGCACAAATTCACGGGGAACTGGATTTACGATCTGCCATTCGGCGAGAATCGGCGATTTGTTCCCAAGGGTGCACCGAGCCACATTCTGGGCGGATGGCAGTGGAGTGGTGATTTCATGGTCGGGTCCGGGCTCTATTTTACCCCGCGCGTGCTGGGGGGAGGGCTGGACATCAGCCGTGGTGTGAGCGGATCGCTTCGGGCAAACATCGTCGCCGGACAGCCGATTTCGCTAAGCGACCCGACCACTCTCAAATGGTTCAATACGGCGGCGTTTTGCGCACCGAGCGCCAGCTGCGTCAACCCGAATGGTTCTATTTTTGGCGACGCCGGAAGAAATATTATCGAGGGGCCAGGACAGGTTTCTTTGAACATGTCGCTCAACAAGACGATCACGATCAAAGAATCCCGCGCGCTCGAGCTGCGCATTTCCGCGAACAACGTTTTCAATACCGTGCGTTTTACTTCCATCAATACGGTGGTGAATTCATTTACATTCGGGGAGGTCACGGGAACCGGCGGCATGCGGCGTGTGACGATGACCGTGCGCTTCCGGTTCTGAAGGAAGATGAATATGGGGATTCCGAGAAAGACATTTTCGACCTTAACAGCAGCGGGGTTGCTTTTGCAGGCGACGCCAGTGTTTGCCCAGCAGACGGGACAAGCCGGAGCGAGCGAATCGCGCATCCAGGTTACGAGCGAACTCGTACTGGTGAATGTGGTCGCACGCGACAAAAAGGGGAACCTCGTTCGCGATCTGAAAAAGGGAGACTTCACGGTCTTTGAGGATGGGAAGAAGCAGGAGATTTCCACTTTCGATTTCGAGAATGTAGACGAGCTGGCCACCGCCGGCGCCGCGGAAGCAACCGTCTCGGGTGCAGCCGGACCGGGCACGCTGCTCCGCTCCGCAAAGAAAGCAACACCGTCGCTCGACGCGCGCGACCGGCGATTGATTTTGCTCTTTTTTGATTTTTCGGCGATGGATCCGGAACAGATCGAGCGATCCGTCGATGCCGCCAAGAAATTCGTCGATACAAAGATGCAGACCGCCGATTTGATAGCGGTGGTCTCGCTGGCCACGAACATGCGTGTGGACCTGGATTTCACCGACGACAAGAACAAATTGCTGGCAGCGCTGACGGCGTACAATACCGGACAAGGCCAGGGCTTCGAAAACGGCATCTCGGGAAGCGCGGAGGGCGCCGCGGAAACAAGCGGCGCCTTCTCGGCTGACGATACGGATTTCAACACGTTCAGCGCCGACCGCAAGCTCCTGGCGCTGCAGTCGCTCATGCAGGCGCTTGGCAGACTCCCGCAGAAAAAGAGCCTCATCTATTTCAGCAATGGAATCAGCCAAGCGGGCGTGGACAACCAATCGGCCCTGCGGGGCACGACCGCGGCGGCGGTGAAAGCAAACGTATCGATCTATTCGCTGGATATCCGCGGCCTGCAGGCGTTCCCGCCCGGAGGAGAAGCGCAATCGGCCAGCTTGCACGGGCAATCGGCTTATTCGGGGGCCTCCGTGCTGAACGATCTAAGTGGGAACGCCGCTTCGCAGGAAACACTCGCGACACTTTCGTCGGACACGGGCGGCAAGGCGTTTTTCGATTCGAATGATTTTAGCGGGGTCTTCTCGCAGGTTCAGAAAGACAGTTCGGCGTACTACGTTCTCGGCTTCACGAGCAACAATCCTCTGAAGGACGGAAAATTCCGGCGACTCAAAGTGCAGGTCAACCGCTCGGACCTGAAGCTCGATTTTCGCGCGGGTTATTACGCGGGACGCGATTTCGAACACTTGAACCGCGCCGACCGCGAACAGCAGCTCGAGGACGAGCTGGACGCCCAACTACCGCGGGTCGACGTGCCACTGTACGCCGGAGCGGCGTACTTCCGGCAGGACGACGCCCACTATTATCTTGCGGTTTCGCTGGTGATTCCGGGCTCGCAGATACCGTTCGTGACGGAGAAAGACAAGGATAACGCGACCATCGACATCATCGGGGAAGCTCTCGGGGGCGGGAAGTTGCGTCTTGGCCAATTGCGCGACACCGTGAAGCTGGCTGTGGAGAGCACGCGGCAGGTGCGCCGCAAGAACGTGCAGTACAACACGGGCTTCGTACTCGCTCCGGGCAGCTACCACCTGAAGTTTGTCATCCGCGAGAACCAGTCGGGCCGGATGGGTTCTTTCGAGACGGACGTGCAAATCCCCGACCTTCGCAAGATGCCGCTGAAAATGAGCTCGGTGGTGCTGAGCAGCCTGCGCGCTCCAGTCACGAGCAAGAAAAATGGAGCGAATCCACTCGTCCGGGACCAGATGGAACTGGTTCCCAACATTACGCATGTTTTCACTCCCGACCAGCATCTCTACTTGCAGTACGAAGTATACGATGCGGCAAAAGGAAAGAATCCGGCGCCTGCGGGGGCCGCTGGCCAGAATGGGACGGCCAAGGATGTGCAGGCGGCCAGGCCACCGAAAGACAGCATCCGAGTTTTCACGAGCATCGAGTTTCTTCAGGGCGCTACAAAGATTTACGAATCAAAACCAGTGGTGGCGAACGAAGTGACGGCCCAGGAACGCAAGGCGGTCATTTTCCAGATGGATTTGCCGCTGCAGGCTTTGAAGCCGGGGCTATACCTATGCCAGGTAAACGTGATTGACGACGTTGCGGGAAGCTTTTCCTTTCCGCGGCTACCACTGCTGATCCGCGAAGCCTTGCCACCTGCGGCGAGCAAAGCTGGCGATTGAAACCTATCGGGCAGGAGTGTTAAGGCAGAGAAGCGGTTTAAAATAGGAGACTTAAGACCCGCCGCCAGCCGTCGCACTTCGAGACATTTCGACGGATTCGGCCAACCCCCGGCGCATCGGTCCCAGTACGAACGCAGGCACTTCGCGCTCTGGAGTCAACGATACGTTGGTAGCTTTTCCGGGGAATTCCGTGCGGCGGTCCAGCCGCAAACCCGCTTCTTTCAGAAACTCAGCCGAAAAACCCATGTCTTCGGCGCGATCCACACCCCAAAACCACAGCTTCTCTTCCTGACGCTGGAGGAAATCCAGAGCCTCTTCGAGTTTTTTCATGGCGCGGTCGAATGAGGATGCCAGGAAATAGATGCTCAGCGTCCACGCATGCCGGGGGTAGTGGACTTGGATGCGGACGCAGTATTTCCCCGCCTGGTTTCGGTCGATGCTGCAGCGGTAGTCGTTACGAACGGCGGAAGTGCGGGCTGGCATGTTGGTATCACCGATCTGTGGAGTCCTGGCGCTGGGTGACCATGATTGCTTCTGCTCCGAATTCTGGGCGCTGGCCCTCGGAATCCAAGATCCGCCAAACCACAGTGTTTCGGGCCCAATTCGGTTCAAGGAAGACACCAATAGGATATCGGGACGCGCGAAGAAAGACAAGCGTACCGCATCAAATCCATAAGTCTTTTATTTTGTGTTATTTAGACTAGCCAAAAGTGCCGAAGGCCTTCAGTTTGTCGGGCATGAGCTTTAGCTTGCCTTCCTGTTTCAAGCGGGTGTCCAAGGCCGTCCGGAAGGCGTCAAAGGCCAGGCTCCGCTTGGATTGGAGGAGCTCTTCGGTCAACTGCTTCTTTTGTTTGTCGAAATCGGCAGGGTTAGCATCTGTTTTCTCGGCCACGCGGTAGACCAGCCAGTTCTGTCCCAGGCTCAAGGGAGCAGCCACATCGCCGGCTTTCAGGTTGAAGGCTGCGCCGACCTGCTTGCCACTCGCCGCGCCGGGGATGGACCCATCGCGCGCGATGGGATCACTCGTTTTCGGCTCCAGGCCGAGAGATCGGGCGGTGGCATCGAACTTCTCGCCCGCCTTGACGCGCTTGATCAGTTCTTCCGCTTTGTTCTTTGCCATTTCCGTAGACTTTTCGCGCTTGAGACCGGCGACGACACGTTCGTGGACCTCCTCGAGCGAACCCTGGTGTGCCGGCTGGATCGACTTCACGGACAGAACGACATAGCCGCGATCAGTTCGAACCGGCGGGTTCAGCTCACCTATTCGCAGAAGGAAGATCGCATTTCTGGCTTCCTGCGAATTCGCAAGCTCCAAAAGGGGGTCGGTCGCGCTTATGGGCCGCGTTTCGCCCACCGTCAGGTGATATTGTTTGGCCAGATCGTCCAGGGATATCTTGTTGGACTGGCGGATTGCGGCGGACAACTGGTCCGCCGTCCCGCTGGCTTGCTTCTCAGCCTGATCGAGCAAGAGGGTTGGGCGCAGTGAATCCTTCACTTCATCGAACGGCTTGGTGTGAGCCGTCTCTTTCTCCACTACCTTGATGATGTGGAAGCCGTACTGTGTCTTGACGAGATCCGAGACTTGGCCCGGGTTGAGACTGAACGCTGTCTTTTCGAACTCTGGGACGGTCTGACCCTGAGTGATCCAGCTTAAGTCACCGCCCTTATCCTTCGATCCCGGGTCCTCGGAGTACTTCTTCGCCAGGTCTTCGAACTTGCCGCCCTTTTTGACCTGTTTTAGAACGTCCTCGGCCTTTTTCTTGATCTCCTCGACTTCGGCGTCCGGCTTTCCGACGGTCATGAAGAGAATGTGCTCGACGTGAACGCGGTTCGGCACTTGATACTGCCGAATGTTGGCCTGGTATTGCTGCTTGAGTACGTCATCGGAAATTTGAACGTTTTGTCGGATCTGGTTTACGTCCACAAGCGCGTAGTGCGCCACACGGCGTTCGGGCACCTGGTACTTCGACTTGTTCTTTTCGTAGGCGGCGCGGATTTCTGCCTCATCAGGCGAAATCTTGCCTTCCAGGTCTTCCGGCTTGATCAGTGCGTAGTCCAGCTTGACCTTTTCATTCTTGAAGCGGAACTCATCCTGAAGCTCGGCGGGGCCGACACTGATCCCATCAGTCACGAGCTTGCGGAATTTTTCTTCAAGCAAGCCCTGACGGATCAGCTCTTCGAACACAGGCACGGTCAGTTGGAAGCGCGCCTGGACTTCGGCCGAATAGCGGTCCATGCCGACAAACGTGCCGCCATTGAATGCCGTCGGAACAAACTGGCGAATGCGGTCGGCGCGCTCCTGATCGGACACGGCAATTCCGAGGCGCTTGGCTTCATATTCAATCTCTTTTTCGAAAATGAGCTGCTTCAGGATCTGCTGGGCGTACAGGGCTTCGAGGGGCTTCAT
>Ga0207134_1224_pt1 | contig 12998 bp, 11 predicted proteins | sample Alteio_BWMinHeat_12_FD_153527 | JGI IMG/M metagenome (GOLD analysis project Ga0207134, IMG submission 153527) | Enriched cells from forest soil in Barre Woods Harvard Forest LTER site, Petersham, Massachusetts, United States -... | ecosystem: Environmental > Terrestrial > Soil > Temperate forest >... | reverse complement strand
TTGCTAAAGACACTTACTCAAGAGCTTTTAACACTACAAGTAATAGTTTTCAGTTACTTGGCACAAACGCATATAGTTTTTCCAATCTCATAGAATTTGAAAATATGCTTCAGAGAATTCGACAATGTAACGGTGACATTAAAATACTTCTCGCGCACCCACACTGTAATGGTTTAGTTGAAGCGGCAACAAGTAGAAATTGCGAAAAGGAGTTATATCAAAATCAGGGGAAATTTTCAATCGGACGGATAATTGACTTAAGAAATAATATGGGACTAGATATAGAAATTAAACTCTATAACGCTAAAGGTATTGAAGAGTTACCTATTTTTCGATCTATGTTTCTGGATCGCTGTTTTTGTATTACTTCAATTGCAGTTTATGGACGAATAGATCATGGAAAAGAATTTCCTCAAATTTTTGCAAAAAATCTAAACAATTCTGAACAATCTTCTAAAACTTTGTATAATGTCGTTTATAGATATTTTCAATCTCTATGGGAAAATTCTGTTTTATTAAGCTCTGACGAAGAAACATCTTATCTTGACTATTATTATCAACATGTTACAGTATAATTAAAATATAACTCATGAACGATTTTGAAAGTATCGGCCCTAATTGGAATGAAATCCCTAAAGTTAAAGCATTCACTACTTTAGCCAAATCCGAAACAAATCAATTTATAACATTTGCCGGCGAGAGTGAAAAGTCAAAACTATCTAAAAAATATTTAGAAGAGTTTATTAGCCCTAAAAAGCCAATTCATTGGTTAAAACAAGAACATAACAACGTTGTATTAGAATTGCCAAACGAGAATACTACAGAAGCGGACGGCGCGATGACTTCTGAAACAGGAATTGTTTGTGCGGTCAGAACGGCTGATTGTTTGCCAATAGTTTTTTGCAATAGTAATGGCAGTAAAGTTGGGATTGTTCATGCAGGATGGAAAGGTCTTGAGAGAGATATAATTTCAAATTTTATAAAAAAATTTAAAATCAACTCTCTTAATATCTTGGCTTGGATTGGCCCCGGGATTTCTATGAAAAGCTATGAGGTTGGGAATGAAGTTTATGAAGTCTTTATTAAAAAAGATTTAGTTTATAAGTCTGCTTTTGAACAAACAAGCAAAGATAAGTTTCACTTAGATATCTCTAAAGTTGCAAAAATTCAATTGCTTTCCGCGGGCCTAGTTCCTGAAAATATATCAGGCGCAGAATGGGATACTTTTACCGACTTGCGATTTCATTCATCAAGACGTGACGGTAGTAATTCTGGAAGAATGGCTACCGTTGTATGGATTGAGCCGCAGTCTTAGCACTAAATGGCTGGGAAGTACCCCCATCAATCATAAGCTTGAGATACATCGAATATCGCGGCAAATGCACCAAATCCTCCTGACTGAAAACAGGATAAAACTCCTTGGCAAGCAGTTCCGCATCACTCGCTCCAACTCTAAAAGCAATAAGCGTCCCCACATTCCCGAAGATCGCTGCTCGCACCTTTTCATGCAGCTGATCCAAAAACTGGTTTGCCATAAAAACCGATAATTTATACTTTCTAGCCTCAGAAAGCATGTCCACAAAGGATAAGGTCAAAAATGTTTGGCTCTCGTCAATGTAGAGAAAGAACGGCTTACGCAAATGCTCTTCTTGCTTTGCACGGTAGAGCGCTGCGAGCTGCATCGAAGTAATGAGCATGCTGCCGAGGATGGCGCAGGCATCCTCTCCTATAACACCTTTGCTGAGGTTAGCAATGAATATCTTTTGACCATCGAGCACCTGTTGCATCCGAAAGCCCCGCGTCTTCTGTCCCACCACATTGTGAAGCGGAACGGATGATAGAAAGATGCCAGTCTTGTTCAAGATCGGGGCAATGGCCTCATTCCGAAATGCCTTGCCATACCCGTTAAATTCAGTTAGCCAAAAGTTCAGGGTATGCTTGTCACGTACATACGCTAGTATCTGCTTTCGGTAGTCATCATCCGTCAATAGCGGCTGAATATCGAGGAGTGTTGCGCCTGGTACTTCCAAGAGCGTAAGCAGGGAGAAGCGCAAAATGTACTCCATTCTCGGGCCCCAACTGTCCGCCCATATCTTTTTAAACGTGGCTACAAGCCCCGAGGCGACGAGATGATGGTAATTCGGGTGTACTCCATGCAGGGGGTTGAATGAAATGGGTGCAGGATCGGCAGGATTGAAATATATGAGGTCGTCTTTGCGGCTCTCCGGTACTTGCGCTACTAGCCTCTGTGCCGTATCTCCATGAGGGTCAATGACCCCAAGCCCCTTGCCTTTGGCAATATCTGAGAGTGCCATGTTTTGCAGCAAAGTAGACTTGCCCACACCAGTTTTGCCGATGCAGTAAATGTGACCGAGCCTATCCGTGTCCTTAATACCAAAACGCAGGTTTGTGTTCCGGTAGTTCGTTATTCCTATGGGGGTGAGCGAATATGTATCATCCATATACTAAGGATATCCGTTTCAAGTGTGCAGCATAACTCGGTGTAAAAAACGGATGCAAAAAGGCAGGACTTTTATAGTCCTGCCTCTAGCGCATATTCTCCGCACTCAATTGCTTCGAATATTTTATCGTAATAGCTGCCATGCCGTTTCTTCTTCTCATAGATTCCGGCGAGCCGCGGGTATCTTTCGAGCATAGTGGAGATGAAGATATCCTTATGTACCCTATATTCTGGTGAGTACCTGGCTTTCAGGTCATGTATTGTGCAATGCAAGAAAGTGGTGCGGTGCTTTAGAGAGAGTGCTTGCACTCCTTCTAGTAGCCGTCGGATATTCTCCGAACATAGTTCAGGAATGGGTGTCTTGATGGCAATGGCACTACTGCCATTTCGCAAAACCATCTTTTCTATCATTCCTAGGATCGCTGTGCATTTCACATCACTCCACTTGTCATAAAACGTCTTCATACGCCAATCAGAGAGTTTGCCTTTATAGAAAACGGCAAGCCCTACCGTCCGAGTTCCGAGACTAATACCTAAGACGTTTCGCATTTTTCACAAGCCATACATAGTATGCTGCTCTGGTAGTGTCTATCTCGCTATCCTTGAGCATAAGCACATCTTCGAGCCGTTCTCGGAGATATTCTTCTGAATACTTTTTAGAGAATTTGATATGCATATCTATATTTTCTCGATCACTGAGTGCATCGGCGATTTCATACGCCAGTGCCATTCTTTTCGCCTCATTCATTGTATGTATGCGAACTTGGGAAAACGCACTTTCCGTTCGTTCGTTTTTATATTTTTAGATCGTATAACGACGGTATACGTTTGATAATTAAATGCTATCCGCCCGCCTCTAAATCCTGTTCGCTTCGTTTGCGTTCCTCTAAGAGCTCTCTGCGCTCCGCTATTTCCTTAACGTACTTTGCCCGCAGGTTGTAGTACATCTGATCGGGTAAAACCTCATACACAATGCTTAGTTTGATTAGGTTATCCATGCTCGGCTTCGACTTGCCTTGCTCCCATTCAGAAATCCTGTTTGGGTTTTGTATGCCGATGAGAAAGGCAACATCCTTGAGATCGTGCTGCGAGAGCTCGCGAAAGCATCGCCCGTCATTTGGAATGTGTTCTTCTGCACCTGGCATGTGCCTTATGGTAGGGAGAAAGAGAACGCTAGATAATATGGGTAAACAAACGGAAGTCCGTCATTAAAAAAAGCACGGCAGCCGTCTAGTGCTTTCCGTGCATCCGACATTCAGAGGTGCTTTATATATCCATCATACACGATGGAAAATGCTGTTTCCACAGGTTTGTTTTTCAAGGTTTAGAAATATTTAACGATATGAGACAACTAACCAAATAAAGCCTTGTATCTGAAAAAAGAGCTCAAAACTTTAAAAATACCGTATTTATACGCATTGTTTAATGCGAAAATTCAAAGTAAGTTTATCCGCGAGAAAATTTTCTCACAGATAAGATTTTTCAGTAGGAATTGCATATTTATGGCAAAGGCAAAAAAAGAAGTTGTTGAGGTTTCATTGGCTTCGGAGAATCCAGAAATCCCAAAACCTAGTTTAATAAAACTGATTGTCAAAATCCTGTCCATATGTTAATCATGAAGAAATACTATATGATTGGCTTATCTGTATATTTAAGAAAACTAGCCCATGATTCATAAATTTGAACGTCTAACATCAGTCGGAAAATTCCGCGACTATCAGGCCGCCGGGCCTGTTAGTTTTACTAAATTGACACTCATTTATGCCGATAACGGCAGCGGTAAAACAACACTGGCAGCAATACTAAGATCACTTACCGAAAATCGCCCTGAACTGGTTAGAAGGAGAATTTCAACAGCTCATACAACCCCTCAAATTGTACAAATTATACAACGAGATCCTGCAACAAACGCAGATACTCACCATACTCTAAGAACAACTGGATGGTCTAATCCCTTCCCTAATATTGAGATATTCGATATTGAGTTTGTAAATGAAAATATTTACTCAGGTTTTGATTTTACTGAAGATCATAAAAGACAATTACACCACTTTGTTGTTGGCGCACAGGGCGTTGCAATAAAACGACAAATAGAAACTAACAAAACAGCTAAGACAGTATCAAGGCAGAATCAAGAAACTATTATTGCTCAAATTGTACAGAGTGTCGGCAACGGATTAACGGCCGAAATGATATACCCATTTATAGCTATACCTGCGACACAAGCTGTTAATATTGATGCGCGAATTTTAGCTGCCCAGACCAGTTTAGCTGGTGCACGTGCAAATGCTGCAATACAACGACTTCAATTTCTTTCTGAAATCGCTGGAATTAATATACCTGTAGATTTTGCAGCAATTATTACCGATCTGCAAAGCACAACACAAACGATTCAAGATTTAGCCCTCAAAACTATTTTTGACGATCACTGTCAAGATTTAAATACTCACGGAATACACAATACAGATGGTTGGCTGAGAACGGGATTTGATTATTTGAAAAATGTCGGTCAACAAGCGGATGGCAATACATCCTGCCCGTTTTGCACACAGCCTATTGGTAATAATATAGACGTAATCAGAGCATACGCATTGAGGTTTAATGATGAATTCAACAACCTAATAAGTAGGTTGCAAGGTCATATAACAACACTTCGAGGAATTAACATTGATGCGGTAGCACAAGCATTAAATAATTTTGATACTACAAATTCCGAACGAATTAGAGGTTGGTCAACACACTTGCCCAACACTGTAGTTCCGCCAACTTTCAATATTATTTCAAACTTAGCAGGTTTAAAGGTTGAATTCACAGCACTTATTGGATTGCTTGAAACAAAAATCCAAAATCCCTCAGCGAGCATTGTTGTTACAGCAGCAACTACTTTACAAGCCACACTTGCCTCGATCCAATCAAATATAATCATCTATAATAGAGCAGTACAAACATACAATTCAGCAATCAATGCTTTTAAAGGGAGTATTAAAACTGAGGCTGTGGCTTTAAATGAGTTGAACCTTGCCAATCGAATTAAAAAAAGATTTGAAACTGCAACTGATACACTATGCTCTCAATTGGCCACTGAAAGACAAAATTTAAGAACCCTTGAACAAGATTACACTCGGTTATCTCAGCAAGAGGAAGCCGCAGCAGCAACCTTTTTCGCAAGCTACAGTACACGTATAAACCATTATTTACGAGATATTTTCAGAACACCTTTTTTAATTGATAGTGTTGCACATGTTCCACCTCAGGGCAGAGCAACGCACAGTAAAATAAACTATAAGCTTACACTAAACGGAAGTGATATTTCTTTTGACCCAGGACAACCGTTGAGTGCAAAAGATTGTTTAAGCGAGGGAGATAAAAGCACCCTCGCCCTTGCTTTCTTTATGGCTAAACTTGATATTGATCCCAACATTGCTGATAAAGTAATTGTTTTTGACGACCCACTATCTAGCTTTGACAACAACAGGCGACTTTATACTGTGCAGTTATTGAAAGACCTTTTACCAACTGTACGCCAACTTGTTGTGATGAGCCATAATGAGTTTTTCCTAGCTGAGATATATAAAGATGCAGATCGAGGGTTAAGGAAAGCATTGCGTATTGCTGAGGATTTCCGAAACAATACGTCAAAGATTGAGCTTCTTGATTTAGATAAAATGGTTGAAAATGAACATTTCAAACACTTAAATGAGTTGGATGATTTTTTAACGAACTCCGACATTACAAAAAAGGAAAGAGTACTCGGACTAATGAGAAATGTTTTAGAAGCACATATACGTTTCAAATTTTATAGACAAACATCAGGAATATCGGAAAACCAAAGAACCTTCGGAAGGCTAATAGATGAATTGGTAACGCAAGCTGTAGTTTTCAGAGATAATGCAAATAACGCGACCATTATCGCAAAGCTTCGATTAATCAATAGTGTTTCTTGTAAACCACATCACGGAGAACCAGTACCAAATTATGCAACACTAGGAGTTGACCCAAGTACCATAACAGTGAGAGCTTTAGCAGATTTGGTTACAGATACCTTAAACCTATTAGATAATCAACTTTGATTTTGTAGAATTTCCGACAGAGAGGAGTCTGTAACTATTTTCCGTGTTTCAGAAATATTTTTTCTGTATCAATTTCTTGTATGATCCCTGCTAGGTCTTGAATTTCCTTAGAGATATTAAACCAATATATGGAGTTTAGTATTTCTGGGGTGTTTGACGATGAAAGCAGTGGGGTCACCCAAGTAGAATCAGTGTCACAAAATGTCTTTTCAACCTTGAAAAGATTACATACTTCTGTGGTTTGAAATTTCTCTCCATCAAAAACGATCCCTTTGGGAAAGTTAAACCACTGTAATTTAAGCTTTCCATTTAGTTGCGCTTTTTCCCATACAACACTAGGCTTTTTCAGAAATTCCTCCACAATCTTATAAAGTTTTTCAAAACGCTCTTTAGAAAGAGGGTTTGTATTAGTAGGTACGGCAACCTTTATAATTTCATCATCAATAAGGGCTAATTGCTCGCGCAAGATATTGTCATTAATCACTCCGTCTAGGTTCTTTTGAATAAGTGCTTTCTGCCGCCCTTTCAGATCAGCGATATATTTCTGTGATAGGATATACTCCTTTTGCTTGTTCTCACTTGCGTTAATCAGATTTTCCTTAACATGTATTCTGAACTTGGTCGCTTGTTCTTCTGTAAGCTTGAACTTGTCAAAATAATTCATAAAGGAAGCATCTAAAAGCTCTTTCTTAAAAAGCATCCCGTTGATATGGTACATATAGTACGGGTATTTTTTAGCTCTGCCTTTTGCCCAACAGCCCGTTAACTTCTTTCCAGTAGGATGAGCAACAAATCTCCGAAGTGGGAAATCGGGGTTGTCTACCTTGTATTGCGTATTCCTTCGTTTCCGACGCTTTAATACTCTTTGTACCTGTTCAAATAGTTCCTCGGTAACAATAGGTTCAAATATTCCTTTTTGGCGCTCGCCGAGGCCAATAACCCAACCAGCATATAGTTCATTACTCAACATGCGATAGAAATACGATTTTGACACAGGCTTTCCTTTCCTGTTAATCAAACCTTCCTTTACCATCTCATAATATATATTCTCAACTGGTTTTAGATTTTTAGCCGTTTCTTCAAAAGCCTTCCGAACAAGAGAAGCTGTTTTACTATGTGCAATATTAGTCTTGCCGCCTATCTTGATATTCTCATACCCAACAGGAGCATACCAACAAAACCGTCCATCGCGTATGACATCTCTCATACCATTAACGGATCGCTCTGTGCGCACATCGTTATCAAACTGTGCAACATTGGCAATTATGTTTTCCATAAACCTGCCGGCAGGGGTATCTTCAAAAAACTCTGAGGTGGATTTAATTTCCACTCCATGTGCTTTCAAAACAAGACGTATCTGCCTATAGTCGTCAATATTTCGGGCAATACGATCTACTTTATAAGCAATGACTGCGCTAATACCATTCTTCTTTAGAGAACAGAAATCAAGCATTCGACGCAATTGCGTGCGTTTGGCTGTCTTTGCACTTTCTCCTTCTTCAATAAAGGTTTCGATAATTGTATAGCCATTCTTAATGGCATATTCCTTGCAAATATTTTCTTGGGTGCCCAGACTGCCACCCTCATCTACTTGTTCTTTTGTAGATACGCGGCAATAGATCACAGCCCGCTTAGCATTCATTTCCATTTTCTAGAGATAAGAATATTTCAACAAGAATGCTTGCTAGATAGTCGAGCGCGTCATCCTCGGAAACAAACTCTTTATTAGGATTAAAACCCAAAGAGGGAGAGCGTACATTGGCTTTGTTGCTAGACAAAAGTCCACGCTCTCCCTCTTTAGATTCGACTGTAGAACCAATGTTTTTTGAACCGTTGTCTAGCATAGATATTATACCACAAACATTTTTGCGTGTTAATAGCTCTATTGTGAATCATGGGCATTGGTTTCATAACCTCGTGTTGAAAACGGTATTTAGTATTCAAGTGATAGGATGCTTGCGTACACTCTTTCCCGTTCCTATCACTCCCTTATGTCATCGACTAACTACCGCTACCGTAGAGGAAACAGTAATCATTTTTTAACTTCACATTGAAAAGTAAATACGCATGGAAAAGAAATCCGTCGGCATCTGGATTCGGGTCAGTACCGAAGACCAGGCCAAAGGCGAATCACCAGAACATCACGAGATGCGAGCTCGCTTCTACGCAGAATCCAAAGGCTGGCATGTCGCAGTCGTATACCACCTCGAAGCCATGTCGGGAAAATCCGTCATGGGCTACCCGCAAACAAAGAAAATGCTCAAGGACATTCGCGAGCAAAGAATTACCGGGCTCATCTTCTCAAAACTTGCCCGCCTTGCCCGTAATACCAAAGAGCTCTTAGAGTTTGCCGACATCTTCAACGAAGAAGATGCAGACTTAATCTCATTGCAAGAAGCCATAGACACAAGCACACCCGCGGGCCGCCTGTTCTACACTATGATCGCGGCAATGGCACAGTGGGAACGCGAGGAGATTTCAGATCGGGTGGCGGCATCCGTGCCCATTCGAGCAAAGCTTGGCAAACCAATAGGCGGACAGGCATCTCTCGGCTACAAATGGGAGGGCAAGGAGCTGGTCATAGACGAGCAGTTCGCACCAGTCCGCAAGCTGATCTACGAGCTCTTTCTTAAACTCAAACGCAAGAAGACCGTTGCCAATGTTCTCAATGAACAAGGCTACCGCACAAGGAACGGCTCCAAGTATTCAGATGCGACCGTTGTACGGCTACTGCGAGATCCAATGGCAAAGGGAGAGCGCAGGGCGAACTACACCAAGAGCTTAGGCGAGGGTAAGAAATGGGAGTATAAGCCTGAATCCGAATGGGTCATTACTGCCTGTCCTGCCTTAGTAAGTGTAGAATTATGGAATGAATGCAACAGATTGCTCGATCAACTGGAAAGCAAGCGGAAGTCGCTCGGCCCACAACCGAAACACCTGCTTGCAGGCTACGTACAATGCACCTGTAGTAAGAAAATGTACGTCTTTCACAAATCCACGACCGCGACCTATATGTGCCGCACCTGCAAGAACCGCATCATGGAAAGCGACCTAGACGAAATCTTTCACGCCCAACTCAAAACCTTTTTGCTTACCGACATAAACATGTCGGAATATCTGCAAAAAGTTCAAACGGAATTGGAAGAAAAGGAAAAGCTTGCTTCAAGCGTTCAGGCGGAACGGGAAGCGATCAAAAAGAAAATGGCTCGGTATCTGAAATTGCGGATTGACGAGGAAGTTAGCAAGGAAGTCTTTGCGGAGGAATATAAGCCGCTCGAAGAACAGCTCATGCAGATTGACAAGCAATTGCCCGAACTGTATGCCGATGTGGATTTTCTCAAGATCCAGTTCAATTCCTCGAATGTCGTCCTTGAAGATGCCAAAGACCTCTACACTCATTGGAATGACCTTGCCTTTGAAGAAAAGAGAAATATAGTAGAGACTATCACCGATGCCATAACCATCGGCAAAGAAGACATTAGCATCAAGCTCTCATACGTTCCGAGCCAAGCCCAATCTCCCACCTTTCCCCTAAATGGCGGAACAAGTCAACGCAATTACAGGGGTTCATAGATGCGATGAGCATAAAGCTGGCAGGGAAATCAATACTCACTTTAGCGCGCGATATAGATACCCTGCGTTCTTCCATAGGCTGGCGCATTACTTCCAGCACCGTGCGTTTGAACTCCGGTAGTTCATCAAGAAACAAAACACCATTATGTGCCAGCGATATCTCGCCCGGTTGCGGTATGCCACCACCTCCTACCAATGCCACATCGCTTATAGTATGGTGCGGTGAGCGGAAAGGCCTTTGTGCTATGAGCGAAGTATTGCCGGGCAGCTTGCCAGCTACCGAATGTATCTTGGTGGTTTCGAGCGCTTCTTTTAAAGAGAGCGGTGGCAGAATGGTTGGCAATCTTTTTGCCAGCATGGTCTTACCTGCACCGGGTGGGCCTATGAGTATGGCGTTGTGTCCACCTGCAGCTGCTATCTCCAGCGCACGCTTCACATTCTCCTGTCCCTTCACATCATTGAAATCAAATTCAAAATGCGATTGGGCATCAAAGAATTCTTCGCGGGTATTTACTATAGTAGGCTTTAGGTCACCCTTGCCATTAAAAAAATCGATCACTTCCTGTATATGCTCTACACCATATACATCCAGGTTGTTCACCATACCGGCCTCACGGGCATTGGCTTTGGGTACGAACAGGCCTTTGAATTTTTCGGCCCTTGCCTGTATGGCTATTGGCAAGGCCCCTTTTATAGGTTGCACAGTACCATCCAGCGATAGCTCGCCCATGATGATGTATTCGTGCAGATTTTCTGTTGGTAATTGATCTGTTGCAGCCAGCATACCGATAGCTATGGGCAGATCATAAGCTGAACCAGCTTTTTTAATATCAGCCGGTGCCATGTTTACTACTATCTTGTAGCGGGGCTTTTCATATCCATTGTTCTTAATAGCAGAAAGTACCCGTTCAGTACTCTCTTTCACCGCGTTGTCGGGCAGGCCAACAATAAAATACCCAGGCAAAGCGCCGGATACAAGATCAACTTCTATGATTATTGTTATCGCATCCACACCATGAACCGCACTGCCAAAAATTTTTACGAGCATATCCTGTCTAAATATTAAGTAAATATAAGGATCAATTTAGTTTCTTAAACCTTTGCTTCCATTTTAAGAACCAGGATTCGTAATAGTGGTAAGAAAGATAGGCTACGCCAAATAGCATTAGTGCATTTATATACCATGGTAAATTTCCACTATGCCATGTACCTTTTGCCAGCGGACCTGTAAATAACTGATTGTAAATGTATAGACTATAAGAAAGCTTCCCTATAAAATTCATCAGTTTGTTGTTGAGCAATAAAAATATTAGGTCGCGGCCTGGTAATATGTTACCAGCCAATATGATTGCTATCATAAGGCTGCATAGTGTATATGAAAAATGTTCCAGGAAAGCATTGTGGTGATTCAGCATGATGATCATCACTGGCACACATACCAGGTGTATAGGCCATTTATATTTTTGCAGCACCACAAGTGGAAACATATTTTTAAACATCAATATGGCCATAAGCGAACCTATTATCAATCCATCGGCATAACGGGTAAACTGAATTATGAAATCTGAAAAAAAATTATGGCCAAGTAATCCAAAAAAATTGAAATGGGCTAAAATAGATACGATGAAAAATAGAAGTAAAAATCTCATGTATACCTTCACACCCCATTTTAACACAAATGGAAAAATGATATAAAACTGTTCCTCTACTGCCAGCGACCAGTAATGCGCTACATACCAACTTTTAGAAAAATAAGGACTCATTATGAAGAGAAAAGCACCCAGAAATGCTTTAAGAGGTATAGAAAGATGGAAAAAATAATTCAAAACCAACAATATGAACAAATACAGATAGGCTACCGGTACTATCCGCAATAAACGCCTGATGTAGAAATCTTTAAGTGATATAGTACCTGTCCTGATCTTCTCTTTTAGTAAAAGAGAAGTAATAAGAAAACCACTGATGACAAAAAAAAGCAGCACCCCCAATTTACCACCCATAAAAACGTAATCGAGCCAGTGTATATGGTACCTGTATTTAAGGTGTGCAATAATAACATAAAGGATCGCTGCTGCGCGAAAACCATCGAGGGAATAAAAATGATTAGTGCTTAATATTTCCGGCACTTCAGTCACCTCAGCAAAAAGCCTGTTCTTCAAATTTGCTAAACGATGTATCATACGTTTATGGCGACTATTTAAGTCAAATAAAGATAATATAGTTTGGTACTTTGCAGCTTGAATATTTATTATTATTTTAGACATTATACAAATCGCTGTTCCTCTTCAAAAAAAGATAGTATGACACTCACCTCTACGGAAAAGATCGATGTTGTGAACATAGGGTTGATGCTTATTTCCTGTGTGGTAGCTATCATTCTGCCCTTCGAGTTGTTCCTGATCGTATATGCCATACTGGGGCCACTACATTACCTGACAGAAATATCCTGGCTGCACGACCGTAAGTATTTTACCAAAGGCAAATATGATTGGTTGGCTTTACTACTGATCGGATTGTTAATAACTGCTTTTCAATTCAAAGAAAAAATAAATGCAGCTATTGGCATGGAGCTTCCTTTTCCTGAAAGCTTTAATTCGAACCTGGTATATGTTGCTTTGCTGGGCTCTATTGTATTTGCTACTGTTAAAAATAATTTTTACCGCATAGCCGGGCTTTTACTGCTCATACTTACTTCAGGGCTATCATCACATATGTTTGTGTTCTTTACCATTTTTGTTCCCACACTTATACATGTATATATATTCACAGGCCTGTTCATGCTGTTTGGCGCGCTGAAAAGTAAAAGTAGGTTTGGTATCCCCAGTATCATTGCGTTGGCTTTATGCCCAATACTATTGTTCACTGTTTATCCGAATACGTATTTCTTTGCTATT
>Ga0207134_1222_pt1 | contig 13041 bp, 15 predicted proteins | sample Alteio_BWMinHeat_12_FD_153527 | JGI IMG/M metagenome (GOLD analysis project Ga0207134, IMG submission 153527) | Enriched cells from forest soil in Barre Woods Harvard Forest LTER site, Petersham, Massachusetts, United States -... | ecosystem: Environmental > Terrestrial > Soil > Temperate forest >... | reverse complement strand
AGCTACTCACCCCGGCTCCTGCCGAACGGTTAGCTGGCTGGCTAGCTGAATTTTATGGTCATCCGGTAACTATCAGCAAGCAAGAAGTGCTCAGGCATCGCGATCTCTCTTATGTAGAACGTCTATGGATCGCTGATAGTCTGCCCGCTTCTTTAATCTACAAACTTGTTTTGCCTCCCTGGGACATCGAACAAGATATTCTTGAACGTGTGCTCATTCCCTCAGTGTCAAATTCCGCCCAGCTTTTTTTATCTGCTCACCATGGCCCTCTCACTGCCATGTTCTTAGAAGACCTCGGCACAAATTCTCTTTCGCAAACAGCAGACGCAAAGCTTGCCGGCGCTTTAGGCAAAGACTTAGCAAAAATGCATCGCGCCTATATTTATCGCGTTGATGAATTGATGCAAGCGGGTGTTTTAAGAACGATAACACCCATAGACTATGCCACTTTAACGCAAACACTGATAAATCAGTTACAAAATTGGCGGCTGCTTAAATCGCAAGACAAAGACTCCTTGCTGAAAATAGCTCAGACACTGGCAGCCAATTTAGCCCGTGAACCTGTTTCTTTGGTCCATGGCGATTATTATGCCGAAAATATTATCCTACACAATAAAAGACTTTTTGTTATTGATTGGTCTTGGTTTACTTTCATTGGTGTGCCCTTACTAGATTTAGCCACTGTTACTACGCCGCATAAGAAAAACGGCGACTTTACTCGCTTTAGAGAACAAGTAATAGAATCATACTGTGATGAATCAGGCAGACAAATAAGCGATATAATTAAGCTTCTGCCTTATGCTCAAACATTAAGTCAGACTTTATTTTTGTATTGGCTAGTAGAGAGAAAATCAAGGGGTATTGAAGGCACTACTGTAGGTCCTGTTGATGATTTGATACTACAGACGGTGCAAGACATTCGTGAGCTAATTTAGATTTGGTGTAGATTATTATAAGTTTGTTTATGTTGTATATTATAAGAGTTGAAAATAAGGAAAAGGAACAATGTTTAAATCTGAAGCCGAACGCATTATCCGCAGAGCAATGGAAGAAACTGGCGCGAAATTTACAGATGAACAAATACAAGCTTTAAGCAGAGCTGTAGTAAAAATCTGTGCAGCCATTATCGAAGAAGCATTTTCTTCTTTTCGACCTGGCACAAACAGCAAACCGGCTTTCTTTGGCGAATAGTATTTATCCCTCTTGAATAAGTTTGAATAAAACAATTTCTACTGATCTAGATTGGATGCAAATGGCTTTCCAGCAAGCAAGGCTTGCTGGTGTTGGCGAGGATGTCCCTGTCGGTTGCGTGCTTGTGCGCGATAATCAATTAATAGCCAGTGGCTATAATCAAAAAGAAAAAAATCAAGACCCAACCGAGCATGCTGAAATTGTTGCCATACGCAAAGCCTGCGCCACTCTAAAAAGCTGGCGTCTTGATGGCGTAACTTTATATACAACGCTTGAGCCTTGCCCAATGTGTGCTGAAACAATAATGCAAGCGCGCGTATCACGATTAGTTTTTGGCGCTTTTGACCCCGCCTCCGGGGCGGTGGGATCAAAATTCAATTTATTTGTACCCGGGCGGCCTTACCCAATTCCGGAAGTAACAAGCGGCATTATGCAAGAGCAATGCCAGCAATTGCTGGTAAATTTCTTTCGCGAGCGCCGCAAATAGAACCTGAATCACGACTTAACCCAAGAGCCCAGGGTTTAAAAAAGCATGTTCTTGTGAACAACCGATTATTGTGTTGTGTATTCATTAGCTGTCCTGCGGACGCATAACATAAAGATTGCCCGCAAAGCGACCATTGGGCGTAAAAGAATTGCCGCTTTCCACCGTGCGCTCTTTTAAAGTGCCACTGAGTGAGCTATTGTCGCAAACCAAAACTTGATCGTTAGACACCTGGCTAATAATGCCAATATGTCCACGGCTGCCTCGCAATCCAAAAACCACATCGCCTCTATGAAATTGATGTTTATCGCTTATCTTTATTTTGTGCCAACCCAAGTTACCTAATTGGCTCACCAGTCCACCTACAGAAGCTGAGCCGGCAATATTTACACCGGCTTCCTGCAATAATTCGCTCACAGTAGCCGCGCAACCTAAATTGCCCGCCTGGCAAAAAGGTGCAAATCTAGTAAAAGCCCAAACTGGTTGCCCTACATTGTGTTCTGCTTCGGCAACGATAACGCTGCCTAAGCCAAAATTTGGTTTCTGGCGATTTGTACCGCTACTATATATATGGGCTTGGGATATATGGTGTGGGGACTGCTGATGATCGGCTCGCTGAGATCTTTTATAGCGGTGAGGGATGCCCTGAAAGAAATTGGGCTCTCTATCATCTGAATCGGATTGATTAAATGGGAGCGGATTATATGGGTAAGGACTATATCCATATGGGCTAACGGATGAATAAGGATCAAATTGATAGCTCAGGCGTTGGTAATAGCGAAAAATCGCTGCCAAAAGTTGGAGCTCTAAAAGCAGTCTCTGCGTTAGTTCTCTAAATGCCTCTTGATAAGCAATTTGCCTAGCCTGCGTTTCTTGATAAGCAAATACTTCGATAGATAGCTTTGCTTCCTCAACAATAATTCTCTTGCTGCCCCCAGCATGATCAAATATTTGGTCCATAATTGGCAGTGACCCATACGCTTGCGCTAATGATGAAGGAGCAATTTCATCTTTAATGCCTGCCAAATCGTCCCTTTCTTAGGTAATACTAATTTAACTGCTCTATTTTGTCCGTATTTCAACCAACAATTAGGCTTCTATGATCAATTCTCGAGTTTACAATTAGCGTAGCTATGCATAGCTAGCGCTAATACCTCGATAGAATTTCGCATGCTTTAATGGCATAGCCCATGCTTTGGATTGAGAACTCTGCCTAAGGAGAAATCGCAATGCCCATTCCGCAAATCGTCCTTACCTTGCCTGATTGGATTACGAAAGAGCTTGATCATCTTCCACCATACCTGAAGACTTTGGAAGAACGCATGTCTGCCGTCTTACGATTTGCGCAATTAAATTTCGAACATGACACAGGTGGTCCCTTCGCCGCTGGTATTTTTGAGCGGGATTCAGGAAAGCTACTGACAATTGGCGTAAACCGTGTAATGGCTATGAATTGCTCGTCAGCGCATGCTGAGGTAATGGCACTCTCAGTGGCACAGAAACTATTGGGAACCTATGACTTAGGCGCCCAGGGTCAGCCGGCACATCAAATAGTAATTAACTGGCGTCCATGTGTGCTGTGCTATGGAGCCATAATTTGGTCTGGTGTGCGGTCCATGGTTATATCCGGCAGCGGCCCGGAATTGGAAGATTTGACTGGCTTTGATGAAGGTCCGATGCATCTCAATTGGAAGGAAGAGCTTAACAAACGTGGTATCGAAGTAGTGAGCGATGTGCTACGAGCTGAAGCTTGTAATCTCTTTCGCGACTTTGGAAAAAGCACAAGGCATGTTTACAATTCCAGGCTTGGGGAAGTGAGTCGATGATTGGGCAGATTTTGTAAGTCGCCAATATATACAGAAAATAAAAAAAGAAATAAAAAAAGCGGCAGAGGCCGGCAAGCGGCGCCGACCTCTACCTGGACTGTTCGGTAGCGTCTGCAGGAGTGAGACGCTGGAGATAGATTCGACGGCGCGTCAGGCCTCAGGGCGAACTATTTTTTCGCCCTGATCCTCCAGGTCCTGCGCTTGTTGGTTCATGATCGCCTCGTATACTTCGCGGCGATGCACCGTGACATGCTTGGGAGCTTCGATGCCGAGGCGGACCTTGTCCCCTCGGATCTCAATCACAGTTACCGTGATGTGATCGCAAATGATAATGCTTTCGTTCTTTTTTCGACTGAGTACCAGCATGGTTCTTCTCCTAGTTGCTGGTGCCTATCCAGGTATTACTCCATGAACACACGCATGAAGCTAGACTGGACTTCTGGAAGCAATTCTCAAACAGTCATGCTGCATAATAAAGTCCTCATGTCTATGATGAGATCAGCGCCTCTTGCGCCCGTAAATCATCCGTGATGATGAATGCGCTTCGTCCTTGCCGATGTGTACCTCCTTGTGAAAAAAGAAATATATATGCCTACCGTTTAACTAACCGATAGCGTCAGTCAGAAGCAAGCATCGACATATTTGCAACCCCACAGCTATGCATATATACAAAACTACTCTAATGCCTAGCGCAACAAGGGTTTGGCGCTTTACATCTTGATTTTTTTAAATGATTTTATCGTTGCACTAAGAAATGCTCAACTAAATTTAACCCCAAATCGATCATTAATTTGCCCAGTCATGGTTGCGCTAACTGCGCTAGCTTTAAATTCTCAAGAAAAAATAAAAATAGAAGCAGAAGCGAATCGGGCGGAGACCGTCGTATATGTTGACGATGTCCGCCCGATCTGTTTGTTGACAATGTTACGGTTCGCCTAACCTGGGCAATCCCGTTAACGAGAGAGACCGGCAGTGCAAGGTTTTGATCAGCCACGTGGCCGACCGCCCGCACCGCCACCACGACGACCACGACCAGCTCCCCGGCTCTTGGTCGCACCCTCCTCATTACCAGTCTTCTTGCCGGCCGCACCAGCATTCTTCTCGGCGGCGGCTGCACCAGTTGTCGTTTTGCTGGCTGCCGCACCTCCGGTTGTCCTGCTGGCTGCCGCGCCTCCGGTTGTCCTGCTGGCTGCCGCACCTCCGGTTGTCCTACTGGCTGCCGCTCCGCCCCGTGTGGTAGTTACGGCCGCGCCACCACCTTGTCTGGTAACGACCCCACCACTAGCTGGAGCCACAGTGCCCGACGGAAAATAGGAGCTCGGGACTGGGAAGGTACCGAATGGTGTGCCGACTACAACATGGGGTTGTCCGCCGATGACAACCGTGGTGGTCTGCCGACCACCAACAACTGCGGTCGTAGTCCGGCCACCAGCGACAGCCGTCGTGTTGCGGCCTCTAGCGACAGCAGTGGTGCTGCTGCCACCCGCTGCGGCCTTGGTTGACGAGCCGCCGGCAGCAGCTCCAGATCTCTGACCGCCTGCTGCGGCTTTTGACGATGAACCACCTGCTGCGGCTCCTGATTTTTGACCGCCAGCCGCGGCTCCGCCCTTTTGTTCTCCGGCTGCGCCCCCGGCCTTCTGATCGGCCGTTGCGGTTTTGCCTGTCTGGTTGCCCTCTCTGTTTTGTCGACCGCCGCCCTCGCCTCGTCGAGCCCTTTGAGCATTGGCAATTGTTGGAGCGAGTCCAACCAGAACGCCCAGTACCAATGCGCATGTTTTGATCTTGATCATCTATGCTTTCTCCGGAAATGTCTCTGACTCGAACTTGAACCCTTCCGCGCAACGCGCAGAAAATTGGTCCAATACACAACCTGTCTAAACTTCCGTGTCTCTTCTAATCCCCCTGAATCAATCCTTTGATCTAAGCTCTTAACTACTAACAAAGAGGTAGGCTAAAAATCAACAAAATTGAAGCCCATTTGTACATTGATAAAAGATGCCTTTGATAAGTACAACCAGTACAAACAGGCAGCTATGCTTTATTGGAGAGATATTGAAAACGACAACTTTCTAAAGACAGAATTAAATCTGTAAAAAGCCAATATTAATTCCAACACTTATACTTAGCGCAGCTAGCGCATGTAAAAAAGCCATGTCCTGCTTTACATCTCTGGGGCTATGCAAAAAGTCCTTATCGCTTTACCATCAATCAAATAATTTTTCGTTTTGGCAATCAATCCACCCATATCCATGCCACAGATTTTTGTTTTACCAGAACACATCGCTAGCCAAATTGCTGCTGGCGAAGTAGTTGAACGTCCAGCTTCTGTTGTAAAAGAATTAGTTGAAAATTCAATTGACGCTGGGGCAACAAAAATTGTCGTAGATGTAAGCGAAGGCTGCCGGACAATTCGCGTTGCTGACAATGGCTGCGGCATGGCACCGGATGATGCCAGCCTTGCTTTTCAGAGGCATGCTACTTCTAAGCTCAAAAATGCTGATGACTTATGGAATTTGCGTACGTTGGGCTTTAGGGGTGAAGCTTTACCCAGCATTGCTGCTGTAAGCAAGCTCATTTGTTCCACGCGCACAGCAAATAAAGAAATAGGTACTAAGGTTATATCTCACGACGGCAACATGGCTGTCTCTGAAACCGGTTGTGCTCAAGGAACAATAATAGAAGTAGAGGATCTTTTCTACAATGTGCCTGCCAGGCTTAAATTTCTGAAAAAGCCAGCCACAGAGTTTGCCAATATTTTTGAGATTGTGCAGAGTCTGGCTATCGCTTATCCAGATATTGCCTTTGAATTATCACTGGATGGGACGCAACGCCTAAGAACACATGGTTCAGGCAGTTTAGATCAGGCTTTAGCAGAAAGTAATTTCTTGAGTATACAAGCTAGCAATAAGGCAAATATTTTGACTCTAGCCGCTAAAGATGGTGTGCTCAGCTTAGAAATAGAAGGCAGACTGGTTAGCCCAACTAATTTTCGCGGCGATCGCAAAGGCATTTTGACCATAGTTAATAAACGCCCGGTGCGCTGCCCACTTACTTACAAAGCGCTCGATTATGCGTACGCGGACTTAATTCCTAAAGGGCGTTATCCATTAGCTGTCGTGCACTTGAAAGCTAATTCTGCCGATCTGGATATCAATATTCATCCCACTAAAAAGGAAATTCGCTATTCGCGCGGCAATGAAGTCTATTTGTTTATGCAAAGGCAAATCATGCACGCTTTACGCAATGCTGAGAAAAGCACCAGTCACCCCTTTAAAGCTGGTCCTTCCTACAAAACTGCCTTTTATCCTGAGGAATTGAACTTTCAGCCCTTGCCTGAAAGCAATAGAAATAGACAGGCACCTCTCAATGCTACTGTCTTTAATCGCGCTGAATATCAAATAGAAAAGGGTCAGCAATTGTCTTTGCAAGAAGCCGCCGAAGATATTTATCTGCCATCATCTCTGATTGCCCAAGATAATGAACTGGTCCGCGAGATTATTATGTCCAGTCAGTTAGCTGCATTGCCTTCGCCAAAATCTGCGCCTGTACCTGCCGTGCAACCAGTTACTTTGCCTCTCGACTTGCCCTCAGACTGGCGCCTAGCTGGTTATGTCAATAATACTTATATTCTACTTGAGACAAAAACAGGATTTTCTATGGTTGAACAACACATAGCACATGAACGTGTATTGTACGAAAAGCTATTGAGTACTGATATTCAGGCTGAGGGGCAGACTTTGATCATTTCGCTGCCTTTGCAATTGACGGCTGAACAAAAGATTGTATTAGAAGAAAATCGTCAGGTTTTAGCAGAACAAGGCTTTGAATTTGAATTTGGCAACTCAGAAGTTAATTGCTCACAAGTGCCAGTAGAACTAGCCCACAAAGACTATGCCAGCATCATACAAGCAATGTTGCAAGAATTAGTCGAAAGTAGTCAGGCTAATCCCAGGCTTGAGATCGTGAAGTCGCTTGCCTGCCAAAGCGCTGTTAAAAACGGCATGCCTTTAGTAAATGAACAAATTATTGAATTGCTTAGTCTCTGGCATAAGACGCCTCGTAATGAAACATGTCCACATGGACGGCCCATTGAATTGAAGTTTTCTTACGAAAAGCTTTTCCAGATGTTCCACCCAGCATAAATAACTAGCCAAAAAATTGTCTGTCAGGAAAAAGGGTTGGCAACAATTTAAAGTTTGATATTAAGACTAGCTGCAACTTGTCAAGATAATTGGTTAAACGTCTCATATTTGCCAAGCAATAGACCGTTCATAGCAGTCAAACGATTAATTTAACAGCCAACAAAAAAGGAGCCGAGGATAAACCTAGGTTCTGTAATTTTTAACCAGATTGACCAGTAGCTGCCATCAAAGACATTGGTTGATCAAGCGCGAATTGTAAGCGTGTACCGCTTGGAATTTTTACATCCTTACCTTTACGCCATAAATTGCTTCCCAAACCAACAGCACCACCAGTGGCTACGCCAGCTATAGCACCGGCACCAACCGCGCCACCAACAATTGGGGCAAAGCAAATGCCTAATAATGTGCCGCCGCCAGTCCAAAGAGCAGTTCTTACCAGACCACTTTTAACTGTGGATGATGTAGTGCGCCCTTTGAGATCGCCTTGTTTGTCTTCATGAATGGCTTTGTCTTGATTGGTTGTTACAGTTGCCGACAAAGGATAATGAATCCCGTCTGGAGTAATAGCGCCAATTAAGCGCAAACCCATTTTGCCATTACTGCCAGCCAGTCCAGCTTTATCAGATGAAATCACTTGTCCTTCAAGATTAGTGCCACCTGGTAAAACCAAATCACTGCCCAAATAAAGCGGTGAATTTAATTTGGCATTGAATAAGTCGCCTGGCTTAGCTAAAGAACTATCTATCGAACTAGTTAATGAAGCATCCAGTGTTGTCCCAACCGGAGCATACGTAACACGTCCCTGCAATTGCTTGCCTGTGTATGCATCGGCTATAGCTGGTAGGCATTGAGCCACCCCCATTAAGTTAATCATCACTATGCTAATTGTTGTATTCACCATCACATTAAGAGGTGTCTTTTTCATGATCGCTCCTTCTAGCTGACCTTTTTTACGCCAATATCGAAATTTGGAAATAGCATATTATCCTCATTTGATATATGTTGTCTTAAAATTACTGTCTTCAAAATTTAGTACATTAATTGAGCCTATGTAATCATACGCGGTAGCATACTTAATATCATTAAATTCTGCCTTGTGCAAGCTAATTTTAAGGAGACACTTTTGAATCTGGTCGCAATAGATGTAGGTACTACCATGATCAAATGCGGCTGCTTTGAGGGAGAAACATTAAAAGAGACCTGGCAATATCAGACAAAAGATAGTGCCACCATTGGTGGCGACCTCCTAAGCCGCACGGCTGACAGTAAATTAGCAATGGCATCTGTAGCACCGGCAGCAGCTAACGATATAGAAAAAGCTATAAAGCGTCCAATTTTTAAAATTAATCCGCATACACAAAAATTTATTCAAGGCTTTCAGCCAGAATATGGCGCTGATCGTGTGGCTGATACAGTAGCAGCACGATTGCTTTATGCACCCAACAAAAACTTGGCTGTGATTGCTTTGGGGACTTGCACTGTCTTGACAACTATTTTAGCTAATGGCGCCGTAGATGGTGGCTTCATTACTTTAGGTTTTCATCGCATGGTTTCTGAGCTAACAATTGCTGCTCAACTTGTGGATACAGTGCAAGCGGCTAACTATGAAAACTTCGATTTAGAGTTTGGCTTCAATACAAATGATCAAATAATGAATGGTACGGCTTTAGCACAAATAGGCATTGTTGAGTGCTGGCTTAAGTTTGCGCGCAAGAAACTTGGTGAACCGCTTGTTACTGTTGCCACCGGCGGTAATGCGCAGGCACTTTTGAATGCAAGTATTGGCACCGAGAAATTAGCCGATTATATTGACCCGCACCTGACTTTGAAGGGCATTCGCTTAATCGCTACCAGCGAGAGTTAATCATCAGATAATCAGAATTGTGTTTTCAAGCAGGCAATTTAAATGTGCCAATCACTTTTTTGCCACTTATTTCAACCGTCACTTTTCCATCATTTTCTTCCAGCCATTTAAACAATCCTTGATCAAAACGTTTAACTGCTCCACGTCCGTTTGAAATTGGCCCTTCGTAATCTAAATATATAAGGCGGTGATTGGGTGCAATTTCTGCTTCTATATTTTCCCCATTAGTAAGCTTCTCCGGACTTTCCCTTAGTTTCCAAGCGCGCAAATGATCACCCGCTTCCAAAAGAAAATCCCAATATTGGTCTGGATAATCGTGTTCAAGAATTACAAAGCGCGGCAAAATTACTCTCCTCATTAGAATATACTGCACAATATTTACCATGGCAAAGATTTTCTACGACAAAGATGCTGAGTTAACTGAGCTAAGCGGGCTTACGGTAGCCATCATTGGCTATGGCAATCAGGGGCGCGCTCAAGCATTAAATCTAAGAGACAGCGGTATTAAAGTAATTGTCAGCACAAGAAGTGCGGGCAAAGGTTATGAGCAAGCTATTAAAGATGGCTTTTCACCACTAAGCATTAAAGAAGCTGTTTCTATTGGCGACATTCTATCTATATTGCTGCCGGACGAAGTGGCAGCAGCAATATTCGATAAGGAGATTCTGCCTCATATAAATAAGCCAGTAGCTCTTGTTTTTGCTAGCGGTTTTGCTGTGCACGAAAAGGTAATCACCTTGCCAGCAAAAAGCGACATTATTCTTGTTGCCCCGACAAGCCCCGGACGGATGCTGCGCTCTTTGTATAGAGCAGGCAAAGGCGCACCGGGTTTAATTGGTGTGGAGCAGGATTCATCAGGGCATGCCTTCCCCCGTTGCCTGGCCTACGCTAAAGCAATTGGTTGTACTAGGGCAGGGGCATTGCTTACCAGCTTTAAAGAAGAAGCTGTAACAAATTTATTTTCTGAGCAGGCCGTATTATGCGGCGGTCTACCTCACTTAATAAGTGAAAGCTTCAACACCCTGGTGGAAGCTGGTTATCAGCCTGAAATAGCTTATATCTTTTGCTTGAAAGAAGTAAAACTAATGAGTGATTTGCTTTTTGAAATTGGACTTGCCGGCATGCGCAAAGCCATATCTACCACTGCTAGATATGGCGGAGCAAAAACTGGGCGCAAGCTTATTGACGCGCGCGTAAAAGCAAAAATGGCAGAAGCATTGGCAGAAATTGAATCTGGAGAATTTGCTAAAGAATATTTGGGAGAAGCTAAAAACGGGCTTAAGTCCTTGCAAGAATTTATGGCTAAAGAAAGAAATTCTAAACTTGCCATAGTGGAGAAAGAACTGCAGAAATCTTTGCGCTTCTAGCAAGATGTATCATCTCCTACACAGAAGAATAACTGCCGTTGCCAAAAGGTAGCATTTTTGCGAGAATGCGAGCCATGAGTACTCCTAATCCCATTGGCTTTTCACCTGCCAGTGTTACCTGCTTCTTTTCGCCAAGCTTCGGTAACTCGCCTGCCAACACATATTCAAAAGGTTGTGCGATTAATTTAAAGCAGGGCGTAACAGCGAGAGTGGAGGCTGCGCCTTCCACCCAGATTTTTTTCAATGGCAAAAGCAAATCAATTGCACCGGTTGAATTTATCGTGCAAAAACTTGCCCCTGAGCCGGTGAATATTTTACTAGAGACGTCTTTGCCACTTGGTTGTGGCTTTGGTTTAAGTGCCGCTAGTTGTCTTTCGGCAGCCTTTGCCATAGTGCGGCATTACAATTTAAATTTATCACGGTCGCAAATTGGCATGCTAGCGCACGAGGCAGAAGTCACATTTAAAACTGGCTTAGGCGATGTAGCGTCGCAATTATGCGGCGGCGTAGTGTTTAGAAACTGTAAGACCAGTCCTCTGGATAGTGAGCAATTGTCCCTCAAAGTAGAGCCCATTTATTTTCGTGTTTTTGATGAGCTTGATACGTCGAGCACATTGAGTGATCTTGAATTACTCAATACAATTACCGAAAAAGGAAGCCAGGCAAATGATTGGTTGCTCGATAATATAAATAAGCTAACATTATCCGACTTGCTTTCTTACGCCCTTACTTTTGCACAAGATACTCATTTGCTCACTAACCCTAGTGTCCGCAGTTGTGTAAATGATGTATTGGCTGCCGGCGGCAAAGCAACTATGATTATGCTAGGACAGGGCGTGCTAGCAACTGCACCTGTTGGTGATAAAAGTAAATGGATAAAATGTGATATAGATGAACAAGGAACAAGATATATCGCCGAGAATAATAGACACGATGGACATCCCCACTAGCCATCCTCGTTATCAATCGCTAATGCTCAGGCATCGATTGATAGAAGGTTTTAAAACAGGCCTTGCTACTGATTCGGCTTTGCTTGCCCATGGTAGAGGTGAAGCATTTGACTATTTGCTTGGCGAAAAAACTTGGGACTTTGCGCAAGAAGCAATTGCCGTCACTTCAGCGATGTTAATACAAGCAAAACGTCCAGTATTTTCAGTAAATGGCAACACCGCTTCTTTAGCAGACACTGAAATTATAGATCTTGTCAAAACTCTGGATAAACTGATCCTGGAAGTGAATCTTTTTTACCACACTGACGGGCGCTCGCAAAAAATTGCTGCTCATTTGAAATCATTAGGTGCGCCGCACGTATTTGAATCAGCGGTTAATCCGGCTGTCATACTGCCCGGCGTAGATAGCGCGCGCAGAAAAATGAACCCGCAAGGTATATCGCAAGCCGATCTTGTCCTTGTAGCAATAGAAGACGGGGACAGAGCTAACGCGCTTGTTAATGCGGGTTACAAAGTAATTGCCATAGATTTAAATCCAATGTCACGCACAGCCCAGACCGCCCATATAAGCATAGTAGATGAAACTACACGCGTACTTAAAGCCCTTACTGACCAATTAAAACGCGACGCTACGGTGTCAGAAGACATATTATCTTCGCGCATCAAAAACTACGATAACAAAAAAATATTAGATAGAGCTATTACAGCTATTAGAAGCGGCTCTCTTTAAGGCAAAATCTAAATCTATTGTTGCCAGCAAGGTAATGGCTCAATTTAAGAGTTAGTATTATTCTATTGAACAAAATATATTTCGGCGGCAACTTGACATATATGTCAATAAAGTTTTCCAGCATTTATACAATTTCTTCTTGGAAAGCTTCTGGCGCCATTGCTATTCCTCGTCGCCTGTCCTCATTTTTGCTTGCTTGCGCTTTACTAACTTCTGGTAGCGTAGCAGCAGCAAACGTTAGCGAGATTGATCAGAGGCAGCCAAAAATCAATAATGCTGTCCGTGGCAAATCAGAGATAAATAAGTCAGCCTTCTCTAGAAGTCTCAGCAAACCTAAAACTGACACAACTAAAAAACTATCAGCTGCAGTAAAGGCAAAGCGCTTAGCGCAAGAAATTTTAGCGGCCTATGGCGGTGAGCCAAAGTTCAAACAAATTTATGAAAATGGTTGCCACGGCTTTGGTAAATATACACAAATTTCTTTCTT
>Ga0207134_1215_pt2 | contig 13098 bp, 9 predicted proteins | sample Alteio_BWMinHeat_12_FD_153527 | JGI IMG/M metagenome (GOLD analysis project Ga0207134, IMG submission 153527) | Enriched cells from forest soil in Barre Woods Harvard Forest LTER site, Petersham, Massachusetts, United States -... | ecosystem: Environmental > Terrestrial > Soil > Temperate forest >... | reverse complement strand
TCACGTTCGCTTATATATACCAGCTCCTCAAGTAGCTGTCTGTTTACGCTAACGCCAGTTTGCTTGCAAAAAGCAGTTTTTACAAAAGTCTACAACTTACCCATAATTAATACAGCTTATACAATAGTTATGCAACGTTGCTGCTTTACCACCAGCATTCTAAACCTCGTTAATCCCGATCAGATTGGTTTAACGTTTTTTGCAACGATTCCAGCTAGGCCGCTTACCAATAGCTCAACTGTATTCAAAAAAGATCCGCCTTTTTACGTACATATCAACCAACCTTTCAGCTACGATCTCTCGGCTAGAGATGCTGATGGAGACTCACTTTCCTATGAATTTTGTCAAAGTTATACCGGGGGCTCCAATAACGACGTGAAACCTGTACCAACACCACCTCCGTTTAGTACTGATGTTTATTCAAGTCCTTATACCTATGCCTCTCCAATGAGTGGCTCGTCGGCAATACAAATAGATCCTGTTACAGGAATGATATCAGGAACTCCAAATACTTTAGGTAGATATTTCATGTCAGTTTGTTGTCACGAATGGCGTGCAGGCATACAGATAAATACGATTCAGAGGCTATTTCAACTTGTTGTAACAAATTGTGCCAGTACAGATATCAATGATGTGGCTATTAATGAACATCAAATACGCATCTTTCCTAACCCTGCTTCAAGCCTTGTAAATATCAAAACTGATATAGCTGGTTTTGACATCAAAATATCTGATATTATGGGTAGGGTCGTATTTCATGAATCTAAGGTGAATACTTCTCAATTAGCTATACCCATTAATACTTGGGCCAAGGGTATGTATTTTGTATGCTTAGAATTTGAAGATGGCAGTTGTAAAACAGACAAACTATTCGTTGAATAAGCCCTTGGGCAGTTTTATTTTTCTGCCTGACTAACATTCAGTTCATTTTCCTCTGTCTTAGAAGAAAAAATGCACTCTTGAGCAAAATTTAATTCGGTTCCTGGCGTTATTTTAATTAAATTGTATTCGAATTTTAAATACTGTATGGTGCGTGTTTGGCGGCTTATATGTTTTATTTTCATATCGGCGATCTTCGCATTGCCGGCCAATGCTTCTCACATAGTTGGAGGTGAAGTAACCTATAGGTACCTGGGAAGTAATAATTATGAGATCACTATTTCTATTTATGAAGATTGCCTGACAGGTATCAAGCAAGCCATTGTAAGAGATAATCCTGCTTATATAAACATATTTGACGGTGCAGGAAGGTCTATTTTTGTTAGTATGGACTCTATTAATCTGAATGGGGGCGCCCGTCAGTTAGTACCACCAAATTTTACCAACGCATGCATAAATTCCGCTCCACCTACTTGTCTTCAAAAAGCAAGCTTTACCAAAACATATCATTTACCCCCAGATAGCAATGGTTATACTGTCGTATATCAACGTTGCTGCCGTAATGCCAGTGTATTAAATATTTCAGAACCTGACGTTACGGGTGCAACCTATTTTTGCAAGATACCGCCTGTTATTACCAACACCAGTGCTGTATTTAAAAATTACCCGCCACAGATCATTTGTATCAACAATCCTCTTGTGTATGATCACTCTGCAACTGATGCAGATGGTGATTCTTTGTCTTATGAATTTTGCCAGGATTATAAAGGGGCCAGTATATACGACGATAAACCTATACCAACACCCCCGCCTTTTTCCCCAGTTATATATGTGCCGCCATATAGTTACAGCAATCCAATGGGTGGTTACCCCATGGTACAAATAAATCCCTCAACAGGTATGATATCTGGTACACCCAACAGGCTCGGGCGTTATTCTGTTACGGTTTGTTGTCATGAATGGCGCAAGGGTGTTATGATAAATACAGTAAGCAGGGAGTTTCAGTTCGTTGTTACAAATTGTTCCAAAGCGGTTGTGGCCAATATCCCTCAGTTTTCTGATCAGTTCAATACTTACGATGTGAATTGCAAAGATTATACAGAACATTTTGTGAACCTGAGTAAAGGCGGATTTACCTATTTCTGGAATTTTGGAGATAGTACTGTTGCTGTTGATACCGCTACTGATTTTGAGCCGACATTTACGTATAATGATACAGGTATCTATGTGGTAACTCTTATTGTGAATAAAGGCACAACCTGCTCAGACAGTATCAGCCGCCTGGTAAAGATCTACCCCAAATTCAAGGCCGATTTTTCTTATGCAGGTATTCAGTGTCCCGGCTCCTTATTTGTGTTTACTGATCTTACCGTATCGACCTACAAGCCTATCACACACTGGCGCTGGAGTTTTGGCGACAATACAACAACTGATTCTGAGAACGCTACACATACCTTTTCAACAGGGGGTACCTATAATGTAACACTCATCTCACAAAACTATAAAGGCTGTACTGATACAGCTATACAAGAAATATTGATAGAGAAATTCAAACCATTTGCCGGTAATGATACTATTATAGTGAGAGGCGAAAGTATCCAGTTCGATCCGCAGGGTGGTATACAATATACCTGGTCGCCCGGCCGCTATCTGAATGATGCTATTGGCCACCCAATAGGTTATTTTACAGACACCGGTCATTTTGATTACAACGTACACGTGGTAAGCCCTTACGGTTGTATTGGCGATGATTCAATAAGGATATGGGTAGTAGATCATGCTTCTTATTTTGTACCTACCGGATTTACGCCAAACGGAGATGGTAAAAATGACAGGTTCCGTCCAGTTGCTGTTGGTTACAAAAGCGTTAACTCATTCAGGGTCTTCAACCGCTGGGGAGAAATGGTCTATAAAGGCAATGATTTTGAACAAGGTTGGGATGGTACTTACAAAGGCCGTCAGGCCGAAATGGGTGTTTATTTCTGGTATCTGTCCCTCACCGACAGATTTGATAAACAAATGACATTGAAAGGTGATGTGACCCTCATCCGGTAATGGGTCCTGTCATTGCGGGCTTGACCCGCAAACTTCTTTTATGCCGGTAGGCATTCCTTGACAATACTTAAACTTCTTTCATAACAATTATATCTCTCCTCCTTTGGAGGAGTCGGAGGAGGTACTTACTTTTAGCAAATGAGAACAGAAAGAGTTTTTGTTTGTTTGTTTATAATTGTCATCATTCAAAAAGCCTTGCATATTTCCGATGGTGGATTGATCTTCATCTTATCTGCCTATGGCATCAGTTTGTTGTACTTGGTAGGCGCATTTTATTTTTTTAGCGATGGATCTATAAAACGTCAAAACCTGCCTTTGTCCATCATCTCCGGTATCTTACTCGCAATAGCCCCCATTGCCATTCTCTACAAAATGGAATACATAGTAGATGGTGCTCCCTGGCTTATTGCAGCTGTAGTTGCCTCAGGTATTATATTAGTAGCAGTACTCATTTTAAGGAGCAAGGCATCAGCAGAACTCAAAACCTATTACAGAAATATGCGTGCAAGAAGCATGTCCTTGTTTGTTGTTACGACTATACTCTTATTGATACCTACAAGAGCACTAATGCGCATCGAGTATTATAGTGATGCCCAATATGCAACATTAAAGGCCAATTGTTATGAAAACCCTGACAACAAAGCCAACCAAAAAGCATTAGAAGATTACGCCAACAAACACTACCCATCTCACAAACAATTGCAGGATAAGAAGTTGAGATAAGAAGGGTACAGAAATAATACAATCTTAAACAGGCAGTATTCCTTAGCATTCATAACTGCAATACCTTCATGTAAAATTGAAGCTATGAGTAAGTGGGTGCTATTTCTTATAAGCAGTTTTTTGTCTTATACTACATTTGCGCAAGCAAAATTACCTAATGGCTGGTCACTTAGTCCGGCAGGTAATTCTATTACACTGGGCGATCTGCCGCTAAACATGGATGTTTCCGCTTCGGGTAAATATATAGCTGTAACAAATAATGGTGTCAGTACCCAATATGTCCAGCTTATCGATGCGAAAAAACAAAAGATGCTTGCCTCAATTCCTATTGCAAAAAGCTGGCTGGGACTAAAATTCAGTAAAGATGAAAAATACCTCTATGTCGCTGGTGGCAACGATGATAGGATATTAAAGTATGCTATTAAGAACGATCAACTAATACCAATGGATAGCTTGGTATTAGGCAAAAAAACTATTAACAGTATTTCACCCACCGGTATTGATATTGATGATGCAGCCGGAAAACTATACATAGTAACAAAAGGAGATGAAGCACTTTATATCATCGATCTTAAAAAATGGACAGTTGAAAAAAGAGTACAGTTAAGTGCTGAGGCGTATACTTGTTTATTGAGTGCAGATCATAAGACCTTATTCATTTCTTTATGGGGTGGGTCACAATTGCTATACATGGATACACGTACAGCGACGGTTAAAGATTCTGTAAGCACACCTCTGGATCCTAATGATCTTTGCAAGACAAAAAATGGCAAATATCTTTTTATAGCCAATTCTCAAAACAATGTGGTCTCTGTTATTGACATTGCAAAGAAAAAAATAATCGAAACATTAGATGCCGCATTATACCCGAATGCATTGACAGGTGCGACTACTAATAGTATTGTCCTAAGTGCCGATGAAAAAACCTTGTATATAGCTAATGCAGATAATAATTGCCTGGCAGTTTACGATGTATCAGAACCCGGCAAAAGCATGTCTAAAGGTTTTATTCCAGTAGGTTGGTATCCTACCTGTGTTAGAACAGTTGGCAAAACGATCTTAGTGACAAATGGGAAAGGCATGTCCTCCCTTCCTAATCCTGAAGGGCCACAGCCTATCCGTAAAAACGTGGATGCGAAATATAAAAAAGCAGACACACGCAGCGAGCAATATATAGGCAGTCTTTTTAAAGGCTCGTTGAGTTTTATTGAGGAACCCGGTACAGATCAGCTTGCTGTTTATTCAAAACAAGTGTATGCAAATACACCCTATACGAAAAACAAAGAAATGCAAACTGATGGAGAGGCTGGCAATCCTATACCTACGAAAGTAGGGGATCCTTCACCCATCAAGCATGTTTTCTATATCATTAAAGAGAACCGTACCTACGATCAGGTTCTTAGTGATATGCCCCAGGGTAACGGTGATACTAGCCTGCTATTATTTGGAAAGAAAATAACACCCAATGAGCATGCCATTGCCAAACAATTTGTACTACTCGATAATTTTTATGTAGATGGAGAAGTGAGTGTTGACGGGCATAACTGGAGTATGGCGGCTTATGCAAATGACTTTATTGAGAAAACCTGGCCTACTTCTTATGGTGGCCGTGGCAATGTTGATTACAATGGCAAAAGAACAATAGGCTTGCCCGAAAAAGGCTTTATTTGGGATTACGCTATGCGTGCAGGTATTAGTATCCGTAATTATGGCGAGTTTCTTGATGATGATGGGAGAGAATATCTAAAAGGGTTTTTTAAATACAATTGTCCGGGCTATGCAGGTTGGGACCTTTCTATAGCAGACACTACACGTGAACGTGTATGGCAGAACGATTTTGATTCTTTACTTTCAAAAAAAGCAGTCCCACAATTAAATATTATTTACCTGCCTACAGATCATACAGAAGGATTGAGAAAAGGAGCTCTTTCGCCCTTTGCCTTTGTTGCAGGTAATGATCTTGCACTTGGCTTATTGGTAGAGCATCTCTCAAAAAGCACTGTTTGGAGCGAAAGTGCTGTATTTGTACTCGAAGATGATGCCCAGAATGGCCCAGACCATGTGGATGCCCATCGCAGCACCGCTTTTGTAGCTGGAGGTTATGTAAAGCGTGGGTTTGTTGACCATACTATGTACAGTACATCAGGTATGCTTCGTACAATGGAATTGATTTTGGGGTTACCCCCCATGAGTCAGTATGATGCTGCTGCAACCCCTATGTGGCGTAGCTTTGCAGTAACGGTTGATACATCCTCATTCATTCATAAAGCTGCCAAAGTTGACCTTGCAGAGCATAATCTGGCAATCAATAAACTTTCAAAACAAAGTGCAGCATTCGATTTTTCAAGACCAGACCTGGCTCCTGACATGGAGTTGAACGAGATAATTTGGAAGAGCATTAAGGGTGAAATGATCCCTTTCCCTGGGCCTAAACGTGCTGCCTTTGTTGCCATTCATCAGAAAGACGGGGATGATTAAAACCCTATTTTAACATTCCTAATTTGTTTCTCTTTTGGAGACATCAGATGTGCTTTGTAACTTTCGGCTATGAGTTCACGTCCTTTGTCCTTATTTGGAGAAGAAATAATGCCTGAAGACATGCAGGCAGTGGGCAAAAGTCGTGCTGTAAAGAAGAAAAAAACTGAGGTTGCTGATGTAAAAGAAACAAAAAAAGCAAAAGCTACCAAAGAGATTACAGAAGAGAAAAAGCCTGATGAGATACTGGATGGCTGGGACGATAGCAAAAAATATTATAGCATTGGCGAGGTAGCAACCTTATTCAAAGTAAAGACATCACATATACGTTTTTGGACCAACGAATTTGCGCTTAAAGTACGTACCACCCGCAAGGGCGACAGGCTCTATACTCCGGAGCTCGTAAAAGAAATAAGGATGATATATCATTTGGTAAAAGAGCGCGGTTTCACAATTAATGGTGCTAAGACCAAACTAAAAGAGCAAAAAAAGGTGTCTACAGATAGTATTGACCTTAAACAGTCTCTTTTACAATTAAGGAACAAGCTTGTTGCTATCAGAAATCAACTTTAGAAAAACATTCAAATGAAGAAGATATTATTAGGATTATTGTTATTAAGTAGTATGTCGGTATTTGCGCAAAGCGATTATGAAGTTTCAATGGATAAAAAGACCAAAGTAATAGTCTATAAAGGCGAATGTAGTTTTGGAGATCTTTTAAAAGAGCCAACGTTTTCATGGTTAAAGTCGGGTGCAGAATCTTATGCTCCTGATTCAGCTTCAAGAGTTTACCTGGCATCACATCTTAAGAATTACAAATTGGTAGTATTTATGGGCACATGGTGCGACGATACATATACCATTTTACCTAAACTATATAAGACCCTTCAGATAACCAACTATCCTATGAGCCAATATACTATGTATGGTGTGGACAGGAACAAAGCCTCAAAAAATATAGAACATAAACTATATAAGGTGCAAAATGTGCCAACCATCATTGTGATGAAGGGTAGTATTGAAATTGGCAGGATCACTGAAACACTAAAGAAAAATGTGGAAACAGACCTGGCTACTATCATTAAAGACAATCTGAATAAAGAAGAGATTATGAAAGAAATGAAAGGGAATTAGTTTGTTTTAATCTCTTCGTCTTTATAATTACTTTTGCTGCCTATTCATAGCAGCATGGAATTACCAGAACATTTATCGATCAGGGATCTTGAAACCGGCAAGGATACAATAACACTATCATCCGGTGCTAAGCAGCGCATTTCAATAAATAGAGAATATCTTGATAATGTGATCAGTAAAGGTGGCACTTATTATGGTATCAATACCGGCTTCGGTTCTCTTTGCAACGTACGTATTGAAAGCGATGAATTGGCTAAGCTCCAGGAAAACCTGGTTTGCAGTCATGCCTGCGGTATGGGTGATGAAGTGCCGGAAGATATCGTGAGGTTAATGCTGCTACTGAAAATACATGGCCTGAGCCAGGGTTACAGTGGTATCAGAAAAGAGATTGTACAGCGCCTTGCAGATCTTTATAATCATAGTATCCATCCTGTTGTTTATGAATTAGGTTCGCTTGGTGCAAGCGGTGACCTGGCCCCCCTGGCACATATGTGCCTGCCAATATTTGGTATGGGCGAGGTGCGATATAAAGGCCAGAAAAGAGATGCACTATCTGTACTCAAAGAAGTAGGCCTGGAACCTATGCCGCTTGCTGCTAAAGAAGGACTTGCATTGCTCAACGGTACGCAATTCATGAGCAGTTATGCTACATGGAGTCTTATCTTTGGTCAGCGGCTACTGAAATGGGCTGATGTGATTGGTGCTTTGTCTGTCGATGCTTTTATGGCAAAAGATGAGCCTTTCAATCACGCCATACACAGGGTACGCCCGCATAAAGGACAAATAGAAACTGCCAGGCAAATATTAGCCTTATTGCAAGGTAGCGACATACAAAAATTACCCAAAGCTCAGGTACAAGACCCATACTCATTCCGTTGTATGCCACAAGTGCATGGCGCCAGCAAAGATGTGTTGCAAACGGTACTTAATGTTGTCGAGACAGAAATAAATAGTGTTACAGATAATCCCATCGTTTTTCATGATGAAGATGCGATATTAAGCGGTGGTAATTTCCATGGCCAACCACTGGCTTTGCATTTAGATTTTCTGGCTATAGCACTTGCTGAGATAGCAAATATTAGTGAAAGACGCACCTATCTGCTTATTAGCGGTCAGCGCGATCTGCCGGCTTTCCTTGCGCCTAATGCAGGTGTGAACAGTGGTTTCATGATCGCTCAATATACTGCAGCTTCAATAGTTAGTCAGAACAAACAATTATGTATGCCTGCTTCGGTTGATAGTATTGTTAGCAGCAATGGCCAGGAAGACCATGTAAGTATGGGAGCTAATGCTGCTACCAAACTACGCAGGGTGGTTATGAATGTGCAACGTGTATTGGCTATAGAATTGTTGGTTGCTGCCCAGGCAATAGATCTTCGCAGGCCAAACAAAACATCTCCCGCACTTGAAAAAGTTTGGAGTGCACTACGCAGCAAGATACCGTTTATGGCACAAGACCGTATTTTGCATAACGATATGGTAGCTGCAGAACAGTTTCTGATGCAGGATGCAGATACTATAATGCATTAAACGAGTTTGTAATTCTTGTAGCTGGTATTGATACCTAACCTGTTTTCTGCAAACATCTTTAATCGTTCTTTCAGTGTCAGGTTGTTGTGAGAGATATCATGGTCGTAATGCCAGTTCCTGGTCCTGATCCGCTCTTCCATTATCTTAGGATGTGTGCCCTTGAAAAGTCGTAGCGCTTCTTTGCGTCCCGTATAGTCAAACGCTTCAGCCTTAACTATCTTTTTCTCCAGGTGGTCGTCAGAATGCCAGTATTTACCAAAGTCTTCATGCTTGCGTTGCATGGCTTCCGGTTCTCTTACCCAGCCATAATGATACATGGATGCATCAATAGCCTTTACGTTTAGTTTTTCATCGTCACCTTTCCTGAACCCCTGCGCATCACGATAGGAGTAGATCTTTTTATCGTTACGTATCACTCTTATCTCTCTGCTATACCAGCTCGGCGACATGCTCACATAATCATATGAACCATAAAAATGAAGGTATTTTAATAGCAAGCCATCAACATGCAAATTGTCTTTATACTGTTGCATGCCTTTATGTATGTTGTCAAGATATTTTTCATGCACCACTTCATCACCCTGTATGTAAAAGCACCAATCACTATCGCTACCTATTGCATGAAAAGCCTTGTTGGTTTCCAAAGCAAGCGTTTTGCCACCTTCTCTAATACTATCATCCCATATTGTTTCTAAGATCCGAATCTTATCAGGTGCAATATTTTTTATTAACCCAAGGGTATCATCATCAGAGTTGCCAACAGCCACTACAAAATCATCGCATATGGGCAATATAGAAGTAATGGCTTCAACGATCGGGTAATCATATTTTAGCGCATTCCGTATAAAACTGAAACCAGTAACCTTCATGTAATATTATTTGTTGTTGCTGGGTTAATAAAATATAGGTGGCAATTTCCCAAAGTGCGTAAAATTAGCTTATTAATTTTTCAAATTGTTTGATCCCGGTTTTTATATCAAATTCCTGTAGTATCGACTTGGTATTATTAATGAACATTTCCTGTTTTTTGGTATCATTCACAAGCAGGCAAATACTTTCAGCCAACGCATGTGCATCACCCGGAGCTATTAAAATGCCTGCTTCTCCATACATCAGCAATTCTTTTATGCCGGTTGGTGAAGCGGTTGCTATGATGGGTTTTTTTAAGATCTCAGCCTCTATCATTACAGTTGGTAGACCTTCATATTTGGTACAAAATAAAAACAGTTTGCTGTTTAGCATCCAGTTGAATGGATTAGGTTGATAACCGGTAAAATAGACTTTATCAGAAATGTCAAGCATTGATGCAAGCTTTTCAAGTGCGTTCCTTGAAGGGCCTTCGCCTACTATCACCAAATGTTCTTTTATGCCACAAGTTTTTATACTCTGGGCATAGCCTTTTATTAAAGTTGTAAAATCCTTTTGTCTTTCATCCAGTCTGCCAACAGAAACAAAATATCCGCCTTCTTTTAGCTTGTCAACGACAGGGTCCGGTTCAGAGGCAAGTTGCTGTACCTTATCAAAATCCAGCGAGTTGTATATCCTGACCAATTTATTTGCAAGAGATGGATATAGTGCAGCGGCCTCTTCTTTCATCTCATCGCATAACATCACCACCTTGTCATATTTGTCAAGCCTTCTGGCCAGTTTATCAAGCTTACGTTTATTACTGTCCCAATAATTACTCAGGCTGAAATGACAATAGGCAATACTTTTTTTACTCTTCAGCAGATCATAATAAGGAGCAAGGGTCATATCAAAATCAACTACTACGTCTACATCTTGAAGAGCTATTGTAAGTTTTTTTCTTTGTGCACGCTTTTTGAAAGCAGGCAGTATTATTTCTTCAAACAGTTTGCCACTTATGTTCCTTTTACCCTGTATCTTCTTTTTTCTGTTGTTTACCAGTATGGGTGCATCCAGTAAATAGATCACTTCTAAATGCTTGGGTAGCCTATCCTTTAGCGTTTCAAGCTCTACCAGATGGTAGCCAATAGATAATTTGATGTGATATTTTTTAGGGTCTAATTCGTTCAGTATTTCTATTAATACTTTCTCAATGCCACCGGCCAATAAATAGTTGATATGAAATAATATGGTCTTCAAGTAAGTCTATTGTAAAAGATGTAATAGAGAATCAATTTGTAACTGGTTCTCGTTATAATATATTGATTGGTAAAGGTCTTCTTTTTCTTTTTGTGTAAGATGAAAATTAAGTGCCGCCGTCTTTTTTAATTCACGCGGTACATATTGTAGTGTGATGAAATGCAGTTTGTTATTTAAAAAATGTGGGATATAGTCTTTAACATACCCATTGTAATAAGATTGGAAAGACTCCCATTTGTTTTGAATAACAAAGATAGGGTCAGATGCTTCCTTACCCAATGTGTATTCATCTTTTGCAACTGATATCTCAGATTCTCTGGTGTCTCGTATTTGCAGAAATATCACATCACCTGAGTTTTTTTCTATCCAGTCGCGCATCACATACAAATACCGTGTAGAGACCTCCATGCCAAAATTATCACGTAATCCTGCATCCATTATATTGATACGTGGTTGAGAAGGAAGTTTTACAACCGGAAGTATATATGGGAAGGTGGCATTCATGCGCAAAGCTGAAGTGATCCTTAGATTTTCTGGAGTGTTGTTTTTAAAAAATCTACAAAAATCTATAGCATCGATAGGGGGATTGGCGGTGTCAGATAAACTATAGACTGGTCTTGTTAAATAAGCAATAGGTTGTGAAGATATCATTAGCTTCCTGCCATCATTAATAATTGTGCCATTAATAATTATTTGGGGTAACAATCCTTTTGAAACTTTAGGTGTGTAATGTCCTATCGACTTGTTGAGTAAACCATCTGTATTTTGTATGATCTCCTGTTCCATAGCATAACCTCTGTCTTTGCTATAAGAATGTCCTGAAAAGGAGATCTTATTAAATGGCGAAATGGCATCTACACTCACAAAAGAAAATATGATGGCGTTAAGCAGGTCTTTCCCTATATTCTCCTGGTATCTGGGGTCATATAATTGTTTGATCTTACCATCCTGGTATTCATCGTGAAGGCTACGCCAATAAGATGCTCCGATCATTCCGCCAGATGCACCGGTTACCAAAACTGTATTCGTTGTTAGCTTGCCATTTGAAACACTATCAATATATTGCAATACTCTAAAAACCCAATAAGCGGCTCTGCTGCCACCGCCACTTACAGAAATAACAATGAGGGGTGGTTTGGAATTATCCCGGGTAAGATTTGTTTTCCAAATACTCAGTCGGTCTTCTTCTGCTTTTTTGTCTTGTTGGTATTGTTGTACATTAAATACCTGCTTCAGGTTCTCATATTCGTAAACCGGTTCTTCTTTCTCAGGTTGACGATAGTCCAATCCATATGCTATACTTCGCAAGTCGAGGAATTGGTGGAAAACCAACCATGAAACAAAAAACATGATGAGCACCCATCCCATTATTTCCCAGCTTTTCAGAAAATATTTCATGGCACCAACCAGCCCCATCATGATTGAGAAGAAGATTAGAAAACCGGCGCCTGCAGGGATACGTAGCAAGGGTTGGTCCATAAATATACCCAGGAACAATAATAGCAGAAAAGAGAAAACAGTTGCAAAGATCGCGTTGCGGTGATGCCTGCGTAGAATGGTAGTAAGCACACGAGGTTGATAGTTTTCTAATTCAGAACAGTGCGCGATCTTTATATTTTCAGTCAGGTAGCTATCTGCACGAATAATATCCAATTCAAAATCAAGCGAATCATAAGGGACTATTTGCCTTATTGGTGAAGGGTCTGCTATTTTAGAAAGCACCGTTTTTATCAAGTCGCGACCTGCTTGAAAAAAATATGCGAATGACAAAATCAGTATAAATATGAACCCAATATAAAATCCAAGTTGCAACCTGAAAATATCAAAATATGGAGTATGTTCATTATTTGATTGGTAATCAATGCTCATGAAGGAATAGAACACTAAAAAAGCAAGTGGTATCAACGAATTATTCAGGCAGAATACTACAAAGGTTTGTCTTGCTGCACCCATATATGGCATCCTATGGCCATGTATGATGAAGGTAGTAATATGCCAGGCCATGGTAGCCAGCGGATTGAATGACACGAGTCTGCATGTAGATCATATTAGGTTAGCTATACACTTTATCTCTGCCATGCTATTGGCATGTTATACATTTTGGTTTGCACTTCAATTACTGATACCTAACGAAAAGCGGGTAATTGATAATAAGCTTAGAAATTTCACACTCATACTTATATCTTTTTTGACCTT
>Ga0207134_1220_pt1 | contig 13100 bp, 11 predicted proteins | sample Alteio_BWMinHeat_12_FD_153527 | JGI IMG/M metagenome (GOLD analysis project Ga0207134, IMG submission 153527) | Enriched cells from forest soil in Barre Woods Harvard Forest LTER site, Petersham, Massachusetts, United States -... | ecosystem: Environmental > Terrestrial > Soil > Temperate forest >... | reverse complement strand
AAGAAAAAATTATTACATGGCTTAAGGATTGGGGCTATGTATTAACCAAATGATAAACTTATTTTTGTGCTCTCATTCAAAAGCTAATGTTACAAGATATTAAGATATTAAATGAAAAAGAGACCCGTGGGGGTTTTGGCGAAGGTATACTGGAAGCAGGGCGCCGCAATAGTGATGTAGTAGCTTTGACCGCCGACCTGGCTGGTTCATTAAAGCTCAATGATTTTATAAAAGAATTCCCTGACCGTTTTATACAGTGTGGTATAGCAGAGGCTAATATGATAGGTGTGGCTGCAGGCCTTACCATTGGTGGTAAGATACCCTACACTACTACGTTCGCTAACTTTTCAACATCACGTGTGTACGACCAGATACGTCAGAGTGTAGCATACAGCAATAAGAATGTAAAAATATGCGCATCACATGCCGGCCTTACTTTGGGTGAAGATGGTGCAACCCACCAGGTGCTTGAAGATATTGGTATGATGAAAATGTTGCCGGGTATGACAGTAATAGTGCCTTGCGATTTTAATCAGACCAAAGCTGCTACCATTGCTATTGCTGAGTACGAAGGCCCAGTGTACCTGCGTTTCGGCCGCCCGAAATGGCCCAACTTTACTGCAGAGAATCAACATTTTGAAATTGGTAAAGCACAGGTATTGGCCGAAGGCAGTGACGTGAGCATTTTTGCATGCGGCCATATGGTGTGGCTGGCTGTAGAGGCGGCTAAGATCCTTGCAGAAAAAAATATCTCAGTTGACCTTATTAATATACACACCATTAAGCCGCTTGATGAAGCTGCAGTGATCTCATCTATCAGCAAAACAGGTTGCATAGTTACTGCCGAAGAGCACCAGATAAATGGTGGCCTGGGTGATAGTATTGCTAATGTTGCATCTCAGCACAATCCGGTACCACACGAGTATGTAGCTGTGATGGATACTTTTGGTGAAAGTGGAAAGCCAATGGACCTGCTTAAGAAATATGGCCTGACCACAGAACATATAGTTGCTGCAGCAGAAAAAGCTATTAGCAGAAAGAAGAAATAAAAAAAATCTTGTTATGGTTCGAGAACCTCACCATGACAAAACTTTTTAGAAAAAGGTGCTTATTAATAAGCACCTTTTTCTATTTTATCGAGTATCTCTGTGACCTGCATTTTTTCTAAAGGCTTTACATAATAGGCAAGCACATTGGTATAGTTCACTGTTTGGCTCTTGTCTATCTCGCTTGTAGATGATGAAAGGATAATGACCTTGTGTTGTAGTCCCTTAGTTTTCATTTCGTCAAGGAACTGCCAGCCATTTATATCAGGCATATTCAGATCCAGGAAAATAACATCAGGGTTTTCTGTAACCAATGCATCTAATGCCAATTTTGGTTTTACATAGTCGCGTACTTGTACATTAGGAGCCACTGTATTTATCAGTTTTTTCATGATAAAATTGGCTATCATCGCATCATCAACCAGCATTATTTTATTTATTGCTCCCAATGTTCTGTATTTATGATTCCGAAATTAGTATAATAAGACAAAAATCAAAAACGATAGTTTAAAATTTAAACTCCATATCTTTTATTACCTGGTCACTAGGTTGTAATACAATATATATACCATTTATTGAAATGACTTTATCAGGGGCTACACTTTTAAGATCACTTGTATTGTCTATTACTGCCACATGTTGCCTGTCATGCAGAAAAGCATCATTTACTTTTTTTATGTATTCGGGGTATCGATCTTCCATACTGCTTTCCCTGCATATGATGGTCTCGCCTGAGTAAAACATGATCTGCCATTGCAGTAAGCCATCATTTGAAAAAACATATTTTATATCGTGCTGCTTCAGGTAGTTCACACAGCTTATTGCTTGTTTCCGGGTAGCCGGGTAGAAAGTGTAATTCCTAAATGAGAACATGGAAATAAACCCTGTTACTATGAGTGCTGTTGCTATTGGCATGCTTATCTTATTACTGATGTATTTGTCAGCATAAATAAAGAAGGCAAAAAGTGCAAAACCTGTAATAGGTAATAAATATCGTGGCGCATGACTATCCAGGAAAATACAATAGCCCAAGGTACATGCAACTGACAAGACCGCAACAATAAACAAACTGTGCTCTGAGAATTTATAGAACAGGTAGCGGATAGCTGCTACCATGAGCAAAACAATAAGTGCTATGAACAATATTGCAAATATCTTGTTAGCTATTGGAGCCGGGTAAACAAATATGAGGTAATAAAAGCCATGAAAATGATCGAAGAGCAAAGAGGGTATATTGGCTATATTGAATATAGTATGGCTATTGAATGTAAATACAGTTGGCTGCCAATGGCTGGATGAAAACTGCTTGAGTAATGTAAATAATAACATTGCCGGTACCATGCCCAGCAATACGCTAAAGAATTTGATGCTCGTTTTTTTATGATAGACCTTGTATGCCAACAGAGGTAATAAACCTGGCAACCATAGCGGCTGACTATGATAAATGAGTACCAACAACAAACCAACTAAAAAATAATTGAGACGTGGGTGTTTATAATCATCATGAAACAGCACATACATAAGTATTGATGAAAAACAAAAAGCGGTGAGATAACCACCCCTTGCTTTTAAAGACCATACCGCCCATGATGGGGACAGTACAAATATGAGTGTGATAATAAATGGCAGCCACTTGTTTTTTGTGCTGAGTTGTAATAAGGTTTTATAAAAAAAACCAATACCCAGTATCCATAAAATGAGCATGGGTAGTTTTACTGCATAGTCTGTCATACCGCAGACAAAATAAAAAGCAGAGATAAAGCAGGTCTCTATAAGAGAGAAGCCGTAAGACTGGCCATAAAAGAAAACAGGTAAGCTTTTTCCCTCATTCATGTGTTTAGCCATCAGGCCCATCACACATTCATCACCGTCTACTATCCATTCGGGGCTTAGCATTTGGGGCAGCCGGGTAAGGATACATAGCACAACGATGAATAGCATACTTACCGGCACAAAATATTTTGAATTGGTAACAAGTTTCATCGCTACAAAGATGCGAAGAAATTATTTTGTCAGCGCCAGTTTATAAGCCTGCAAACATCTTTCTTTAGCATATTGATGATCTACAATAGGTTTTGTATAACTGAATTCTTCAAATTCCGGTACCCATTTTCGTATATATTGTAACCCCGGGTCAAATTTTTCTGTTTGCAATTTTGGGTTGAAAACGCGGAAATATGGTGCGGCATCACAGCCACAACCTGCTGCCCATTGCCAGCCACCGTTATTGGCTGCAAGGTCGTAGTCCAGCAGTTTTTCTGCAAAATAAGCCTCTCCCCAGCGCCAGTCTATCAACAGGTCTTTGGTCAGGAAGCTGGCTACTATCATCCGCACACGGTTGTGCATATAGCCCGTAGCATTTAGTTCCCGCATACCGGCATCAACTATAGGGTAGCCGGTGTTGCCTTCGCACCAGGCTTTGAATTCAGCTTCATTATTGCGCCAAACAATTTTATCATACTCTTTTTTAAAACAGCCACTCACCACATGCGGAAAATGCCAAAGTATCATTTGATAAAACTCACGCCATATCAATTCATTCAGAAAAGTCTCATTAAGTTCCAAAGCTTGGCTAACCAGCTGCCTGATGCTTACCGTGCCAAAACGCAGGTGTACACTTAGCTTGGTTGTACCATGTATGGCAGGGTAGTTACGGTTCTTATCATAATCTTTAACAATTGTTTCATCCAGTTCAGGAGCCACAACATCATAGGTTATTTTTTCAAACCCAATTTGTTGCAGAGTGGGTATTGTTATCGATTCCTGTTTAATAAATGCAGAAAAATACCTGTTGTTAAGATATGGTTTTAGATAGAAATGCGCTAAAGCCGCTTTCCATCTTTTACTATAAGGCGTAAATACTGTGTAGGGTTCACCATTATCTTTTACTACTTCGTCTTTTTCAAATATCACCTGATCTTTACAGCTATGAAAGCTGATGCCTTTTTCTTCAAGTTTATTCTTGATCTTCTCATCACGCTGTTTGGCATAGGGTTCATAGTCGTGATTGGTATAGACCGCTTTTACATTATAAATAGTCGTGAGCTTTTCAAAACTATCTATGGGTGTGCCATGCATTACATATAGAGTACTTTGATGTTGCTGTAATTGCTGCTGCAAATGAATAAGTGTATCATGAATAAAAGCAACACGTTTATCCTTCTTGTCCTTAAGATCATTAAGAATATCTGTATCAAAAATAAAAATGGGTAATACAGGATAGCCGGATTTCAAAGCATAGTACAGCCCTGCATTATCATCCAAACGCAAGTCGCGCCGAAACCAGAAAAGAACTATCTCTTTTTGCATCATACAGCAAGTTAGTGCATAATAGCGTTCGGAAAATCGGGGTTATCTATAACTCTATACACACATTCTTAGGCTCGGTAAAAAAGCGCATGGCATCCCAGCCACCTTCGCGGCCTACACCACTGTTTTTAAATCCACCGAATGGTGTACGCAGGTCACGCAGCAACCAGCAGTTTACCCAGATGATACCACTATGCACTTTTGCCGCTACACGGTTGGCACGACTTACATCCTGTGTCCAGATTGTAGCTGCCAGACCATAATCGCTGGTATTGGCTAGCTTCAGGGCTTCTTCTTCTGTTTTAAAAGATTGCAATGTTACAACAGGGCCAAAAATTTCTTCCATGTTCGTGCGACATTCAGCACCGAGGCCTTCTATAATTGTTGGCTCAATAAAATACCCTTCAGCACATCTGCCACCGGGGTTTACCGCTTTGCCGCCCAGTAATATTTTGCCACTCTCTTCTTTAGCCAGTTCAATGCAACTCAACACTTTGTCAAAATGCATTTTGCTAACAATGGCACCTTGTTTACTCTTCTCATCAAGCGGATCGCCAACAGTTAATTTTTTGGTGCGTTCTATAAATTCTGTTTTGAATTTTTCGTAGATGCTCTCTTCAATCAATATACGGCTACCACAAAGGCATATCTCGCCCTGGTTGCTGAAAGATGATTGCAGTGTTACACGCATCATTTTTTCCCAATCACAATCTGCGAATATGATATTGGGGTTCTTACCACCCAGTTCCAGCGATAGTTTTTTGAACATCGGAGCTGCAGTTGCAGCAATATCTCGGCCTGCCCTCGTACTACCTGTAAACGAAATGGCTTTTATCTCGGGGTGACTAACAATAGCTGCACCGCAAGATGGGCCGGTACCATGCAGGATATTCAACACACCTGCAGGCAAGCCTGCTTCTTTACATATAAGGCTTAATAAATAGCCTGTCATTGGGGTTACTTCACTTGGTTTGGATACTACGCAGTTACCCGCTGCTAATGCAGGTGCGATCTTCCATGTGTATAGATACAGAGGTAAATTCCATGGGGAGATACAACCTACAATACCAATAGGCTGACGCAGGGTATAGTTCACAGCCTTGTCTTCCATATTATGGCTCTCTGTAGAAAAATGCATGAGACCGGTTGCGAAGAACCTGAAATTGCTCGAGGCACGTGGAATGTCCACTCTTTTGCTGAGCCAAAGCGGTTTACCATTATCGTTACTCTCTGCTAGTGCCAATGCATCGAGGTTCGCATCTATCAGTTCTGCAATACGGTTCAGTATTTTGAATTTTTCTTCGGCAGGTGTTATGCTCCAACCAGGGAAAGCCTTTTTAGCTGCCATGACTGCCAGTTGCACATCATCAATATCACTCTCAGGCGTTTGGCTATATACCTGTCCGGTAGCCGGGTTTATATTTGGGATATAATTACCATTTTCCGGGGCCAATAGTTCACCACCTATATAGTTACTGATACGTTCGGGAGCTTGCAAATTCATTTTCTTATCTTGTATTAATACTCAAAGATAATCCACCCAATTTCAAAATATTTTATTAATATTAAATAACATATGTTAATGCGCATTGAGAATTTTTTAAAAACCCGCTTTTTAACGGTATAATAATTTCATACAATGACTTATATTTGTATAATCAACCTATATATTAGAAATATCTAAAGGTAAAAATGGGAGAAATGTTACCAAAACTTGTTACCTCAAGATCAATTTCAAAAAAATTCTCTCATGAGCTCCCGCACCATTATTATTGTGGACGATGATCCACTTGTGCATTTTACCCTTAAAAAGCAGATATCATATATCGCTTCTGATAAAAACATTACTTCTTATACTAATCCCATACTGCTAATAACATTTCTTGAAATTAATGCTATTAATGAAGCATTATTACCTGATATCATCATATTAGATATTAATATGCCATTGATGGACGGACTTGAATTTCTGGATAGATATAAAAGCATACGCGATACACTTAGCAAGCAACCACGCATATATGTTTCCAGCTCAACAGCAGACAGGAGAGAATTATCGAATGCTACGAAGGATCCAAATGTTGCCGGTGTTTTATCAAAACCGATAAATGTGGAGGAATTAAAGCGCATTCTGTAGCAAGTAAAAACTGATTCTACTATCTTTGCGCGCACAATCTAAAATGCTATCAATCAAACTGGTAGCAGTATAAACATTCTATATTAAATGGGAAAAATAAAATTACCTATTATTGCCATAATTGATGATGATGAAATTCTTCAGTTCACTATAAAAAAACTGATCTATGAGACAGGTAAGGCAAATAAAGCCATATCTTTTTTGAATGGCACATATGCCATAGACTTTATCCGCAATAACAGAAACAATCCGAATGTATTACCAGATATTATACTTCTTGATATCTACATGCCATCTATGAATGGTTTTGTATTTCTCGAAAAGTTTGAAGAAATAAAAAAGGATGTAAAAAAAGATATCACTATTTACGTTTCCAGCTCTACAATTACAGAAGAAGAAATAAAAAAAATACTGGCAATGCCTAATGCAAAAGAATTCCTTTCCAAACCTGTGCCAAAAGAAGTTTTAGTAAAGGTGCTTCAGGATTATATTGATGCTAACCCTTCATAAGGTCTTTTATTTCAGAGGATTATTATTTATATTTATAGTATATCTTCCTGAATTATGAAAAAAATCCTGTTACTTCTTGTCTTGTTATTTTGTTATGCTTCTGTTTCTTTTTCCCAACCCAATACGGCGGTTCAATTAGTAGATAAGGGTGTTGCGCTTTATGACGCAGGTAATTATACTGCCGCCCTTGAAAAGTATAAAGAAGCATTGTTAATTGATGAACATTACTCACGTGCGTATTATGAGACTGCTTATACTTATTATGCAATGCAAGAACATAAGCAAGCAATAAAATATGCAGATAAAGTAATAAAGGAAGGAGGAAAATATCTTGTCGAAGCCTATACGCTAAAAGCCAATATATTGGATATGACAGGTAAACCTGAAGAAGCAGTAGCTGTATATAAGGAAGCTATGGATCAACTTTCAGGAGGCGATTATATGCTTTGCTACAACTATGCTCTTACTCTTTTTGAGATAAAAGAATTTGATGAGGCTGAAAGGATAGTTATTAAGGGCATGAGACAAAACCCGATGCATGCCAGCAGCCACTTGTTATTTGGCAATATTATGCTGGTAGAAGAGAAAAGAATACAAGGTATGCTTGCAGATGAGTTTTTCTTGTTTAGAGAGCCAGACAGCAAACGCTCAAAAACTATTGTAGCATCTATTGATGAGCAATTGAAAAAAGGAGTAACTAAAAAAGAGAACAATACCATCAATATTAATTTCAATCCTGGTAAGAAATCTGATCCATTCTCAAGCATCGAATTGATGGTTGGTCTGCGAGAAGCTTATTTTATGGGTAAAGATTCACTTACAGAACAAGAGAAGTTTTATGAAATAACAAAAACAATTATAGAATTACTGGATATAAAAAAGTCAGAAAAAGGATTTTTATGGACCTTTTATGTACCATTCTATAAAGAGCTTTTACACTCAGACAACCTGGAGGCATTTTGTTATTATATCCACAAATCGAAAGATGATGACCAGGTAAAAAAATGGTTGCAAAATAACCCTGCTAAAATAGATAAACTCATTAATTGGTTTGCTGAATACATGAAAAAGAATGGCATGAACTAAGGGCGCGCCAAATTATCTTTGTAATTAAAGAAGTATTACAAATAATAAAGCCATCTCGTGACCCGAAATGGCTTTTATGTTTTAAGGCACGAGCGTGCTGTTCAAATTAATAATTGATCCGGTGTTTGGGGTGTGCATAGAAAGTATTGTATGAGCGTTCATGAACTTTACAAGAACTGAACTCGGCAACTATCACCAGCAATGCACAGATTATAAATAGCGTTTTTTTCATTTTAGTTTTTTACACTTTATCAAATGTGGCTACCAAAATAGCAATTAGGTTTGAATAATAAAAGGGTTACGGCCAATAGTATTTTTTTACACCTACTGCTCAAAATGCTGCCAATGGTAGTGATGCCAATAGGAACTACCCTTGTAATACCTTTTAGAATAAGAATGATACTGCGTTTGTGGATAGTGTCCAGTACTGCAGGAACTAAGGAACCCTGCTACAAAAACAAGCAAGATAGCGTTTGAAAAGATTTTTCTCATTACAGGTGTTTTAATTCGCGGACTGTAAAATAAAAAAATATTATTGCAATACACCCATACTTAGAAAAAAAATCAAACATTTGTAAAAAATACATAATACAAATGCCTGATTTTCTAATTCATTAGTTACAATACTCACTTTACCAGCGGTCATGATCATGCCAATGGTGATGATAGTGGTGATAATGATGGTACCCACCACCCTCAGGTACAATAATGCAAGAGCTCATTCCTACTACCATTACGGCAAACACACTCAATACCAATACTATACGTTTCATAAAATGGATTTTATACTCATGACGCTGAATATCAAACGTCAAACACGATAGTCCAAATGACGCACCAATAAACGTTAAAAGAAATAAAAACTTATTTGAATAGCTGGTAAGTGACCAATGAGCCCAGGTAGGCTATACAGAACATATATACAAACTGTATGGCAGGGTATTTCCAGCTATTGGTCTCACGTTTTACGATCACCAAAGTACTCATACACTGCATAGCAAATACATAAAAGATAAGTAACGAAAGGCCTGCGGCTACTGTATATACTGGTGTGCCGTCATTACGTTTGGCCTGTGCCATTTTTTCTCTTAATGTGGCTTTCCCAGCTTCATCATCTCCCACGCTATAAAGTGTAGCCATGGTACCAACAAATACCTCGCGTGCTGCAAAAGAGGTGATAAGCGCAATGCCTATCTTCCAGTCATAACCCAAAGGACGAATAGCAGGTTCGAATGCATGACCCATAACACCTGCAAATGAGTGCTCCAGTTTTTCGCCTGCTCTTGCTTTCTCCAGTTCCTTTATTTGTTCGGGGTGTTGTTGTTCCAGTAAGGCATATTTTTCTTTTACCGCTCTCATTTTCGAAGGTGGTCCATAGCTTGCCAAACCCCATAATAATATGGATATGACCAATATCACCTTACCTGCATCACGCACAAATATTTTTGCTTTTTCTACCATGGTGATACCTACATTCTTCCACCTGGGTGCACGGTATATAGGCAGCTCCATAAGAAAATAGGTGCGCTCCTTTACCTTGATGATCCAGCTCATGACCTTAGAAACTATAAGCGCCATAACAAAACCCAAAAGATATAAGCCCATTAATACAAGGCCCTGCAGGTTAAATATCAGGAAGCTTTTTTCGGGTATCACTAACCCTATCAATATAGTATATACCGGTAGACGGGCAGAGCAGCTCATGAGTGGTGTTACCAATATGGTAATGAGCCTTTCTTTTTTGTTTTGTATAGCACGGGCGGCCATGATAGCCGGTACGGCACAAGCCATACCACTAATAAGAGGCATTACAGAACGACCATTCAAGCCTACACTACGCATGAGCCTGTCTGTAAGAAAACTAATACGTGCCATATAGCCGGTATCTTCCAGTATGGTAATGAAACCAAACAAGATCATGATCTGCGGAATAAATACCGCAATACCACTGATACCCGCCAACAATCCGTTTATTAATAGGTCTTTGAAGAAATTGTCCGGAAGATAAGTGTTCAACACATTACCCAACATACTAAAACCACTTTCTACCCAATCCATAGGGTATTTGGCGAGCCAGAAGATACTTTGAAACAAGAGGAACAAGACCACCAGCAAAATGACATTACCCCAAACAGGGTGTAGCAATAATTTATCTATACGCTCACTACGCATAGTGCGTTGCAAAGGTGTTACCTCTACCACGCATTGTTGCATGATCTGGTTGATACGACGATAGCGCTCCATGATCTCCTCTGCCTGCACTTTTGACTTCTGAAATTTCATTTCATCGAGCAAAGCAGCTATGCGTATACGTTGTGCTGCATTCAGGTATCGTAGCTCGGTATAGTTGCAGGCAATGTGGAGTGCACTGTACACACTTTTTAACTCGCAGAGATCTTTTATTTCATTGAGCCATGAACCTGCTATATTTTCGATGTTGATGAAATCAACAGGAGGTGTTGGTTTTGTTTCATATACATCACTGATCGCTTTTTTCAAATGTGCGATGCCTTTGTTCTTCCTGGGGTTGATAGGAATAACCGGCACTCCCATAGCACGTTGCAACGCTCCCACATCTATACTGATACCTTTGCGTTGCGCGATGTCCATCATCGTAAGCGCAATGACAACCGGTATCTTCAGGTCCATGATCTGTGAACAGAAAAGCAGGTTGCGCTTCAGGTTAGAAGCATCTGCTATCACAATGATCATTTCCGGCTTGTCTGCACTCTTAGCATTGAGGAGTACTTCGTAGGTTACCTGCTCATCGGCACTTTTAGGGTATAGGCTATATGTACCCGGCAGATCTATGATATGTGCTGTGAGGCTATCGCTAATTTTAGAAACACCTGTTTTTTTATCTACAGTTACCCCCGGAAAGTTGCCAACTTTCTGATTTAAGCCTGTAAGGACATTAAAAAGGGAGCTTTTCCCGCTATTCGGATTACCTACTAAAGCTATTGAGTATGGGGACTGCATGAATGAGGATGCAAATTTACCATTTGCAGCAGAGCTTTTGGTATATATCGCCATTAGCTCATTATTTTTCCCGAAAATATAAACCTTTTCGTGGTTAGTACCTGTCTATCTGGTCACATTTCTTTCTATCTGTATTTTATTACCCATATGTTTAACAAGTAAAATAATGTATTTTCGTCTACAAGCTTAACTGAAGACCTATGAAGAAAAATTTAATAAATATTTTCACCTTATCTGCATTGTTATTTGCTACAAGCGTACATGCACAGTATTTCAACTATAATTTTGCCTCAAGTACAGGTACATATACACCGTTATCAGGTACAACATCCAGTATGAACGGTACTACCGTTTGGGATAGTTCGGCTAATTTCAGCGGGCCTGTTGGTTTTAATTTTAATATTGGCGCCGGGGCAAGCAATGTGTTTTATTTGAACAAAGTACAGAATCTGGTTTTTGATACATCAACCAATCCTGTAATAGAAGGTTTTATGGTAATGGATGCCAACCTAATAGACAAAGGTGCCGGTACCAGTACTTCTTTATCACCTCTTACATACCAGGTAAGCGGTACAACCGGTAGCAGGATATCTAAGATACAAATATCGAATGCGGGTTTTGCCAACGAAAGAAAAAACCATGGTACACTGAATGATTATATCAATTTACAAATATGGTTGTACGAGGGTACCAGCACTGTAGAATATCATTTTGGTAGCAGCAGTATAACTCCGGCTTATTATGGTGATTATTTCAGGATCGGTGGTTTTCCTGAAGTAGGTTATGGCTACCGTAAAGATCTTTCAGGTAATGGTGTAGTATATTATCCAGGGGGTGCCCCAACCAGTCCTGAAATTGATAGTGAGGTTTTTAACTCTTATGTTCCTACCAGCCCAACAGAAGGTTTGTTAGGCTATCCGGCAAACGGCACCATTTATACTTTCTATTTTCACAGGTTAGGTGTTGACAACATACCCGTGAATGTGGCAAATATCTATCCTACATCTTGCACCAACAATATCAATGTAAAGTACGAGAGTAACGAACCTACAAATTATACAGTTGTTGCTATCAGTGGCGCTACAACTACTATCAATGGCGTTTTGAAAAACGGTATCACACATATTGATGTGAATACATTACCTGCAGGTATGTACCTGATGCAGCTGCAAAACAGCACCGGCAGGAGCACACAGAAGTTTATAAAGTTGTAAAGGATCGAAAATAAATACAATCGAAGCCGTCATTTCGAACCTGCCCTTCAGCAGGTGAGAAATCCCCTGAGAATATGCACTTAGCAAAATCAAGGAACTAATGCAAAAACAAGCATGGGTTTACATCATAACTACTATTCACCATAACGTTCTTTATATTGGGGTTACTTCCAACTTGTCTAAAAGAATCTACGAACATAAACATCATATTTTTAAAACCAGTTTTACCATCGCTATAATTTGGAGAAACTTGTCTTTTTTGAAGACTGTGGGAGTATCATATATGCCATAAATAGGGAAAAGGAAATTAAGAAGTGGCGACGTGAAAAGAAGGATGCTTTAATAAATGCATTTAATCCTCTATGGGAAGATCTAAGTGAGGGCCTTTAGTTACTACGATCTAACTTTTTGCAAGTTCTCAGGGGATTTCTCTCTGCGTTTCGCTGCGCTACACTTCGCTCGAAATGACGGCCTTGATTTTGAGAATAAAAAACCGAAGCTGTCATTTCGAACCTGCTTTTTCGGCAAGTGAGAAATCCCCACTGCATTTGCAAGATACAGAATAGACTTGCTTGATTTTTCTTACAACAAACTCTTTACTTTTTCAATAACTGCTTGCAGGTTGCTGATATCCTGACCACCGGCTGTGGCGAGTGTTTTTTGTCCACCACCGCCGCCTTTTATTAATGGAGCTACGTGGTCTTTAATGATCTTGCCTGCATCCAGTCCTTTAGCAGCCACAACACTATCAGCTACACCAACAGCTACAAATGGTTTTCCATCTATATTGGCACATAGCACTATTACGTGGTCATTCAA
>Ga0207134_1219_pt1 | contig 13143 bp, 7 predicted proteins | sample Alteio_BWMinHeat_12_FD_153527 | JGI IMG/M metagenome (GOLD analysis project Ga0207134, IMG submission 153527) | Enriched cells from forest soil in Barre Woods Harvard Forest LTER site, Petersham, Massachusetts, United States -... | ecosystem: Environmental > Terrestrial > Soil > Temperate forest >... | reverse complement strand
ACGTCGTCGGCGTTGTGGTCGTTTTCCTGCATTGCGATTTCAGAAAATAAAGGAACTTGCTCTGAATGGCAAGTGTTTTTCAGCGTCGGACAAACAAAGGTAATATGCTGCTCTTCGGGGAGAGCTGTCGCGGTGGCACGGCTCAGAATGCGGTGCCACGTAGACTAGAATGGCTCAGGCATTGCCTGGGCTGTGGCTGGCATTGCATATCACGAGCGGGTTGATGCATATCCTGAATCGCCCCCGGCGCGACGGGTCGGGCACATGTGCACTGAAAATGCGGCAATGGATCGCTAGCAGACGCCACCGGCTCTGCTGCTGAAGTATTCGGACGCAAGCAGGCCATACAATTCCACATCCAGGTACTCGCCCCATTTCAGGATGTGCCGGCGCAGCGTGCCTTCATGCTTCATACGCACCTTGCGCAGAACGCGTCCGGATGCCGGATTTGTGGAGAAATGATTTGAGTGAATGCGGCTCAGTTTCAGGTGGTCGAACCCGTATTTGAGGACTTCGCTTACCGCCTCGGTACAGTACCCGTTGCCCCAAAACGGGACGCCAATCCAGTAGCCGATCTCGGCGTGATTGTGGTCATGGTTAACTAATAACCCGATTCCTCCGCACAGGCGCTCTCCTTCGCGAAGGAATACTCCGAAGCGGGCGCCTTCGCTTTTTTCCCAGACACTCTCGCTATATTTCAGAAACTCTTCGGCATCTTCCTGCGTGTAGGGATGCGGAACGCGCAGCGTGGTTGCGGCTACTGCTCGTGCGCCGATCAGTGGGAGCAGCGCGGGGATGTCGTCGGGGCGCAAACAGCGGAGGAGCAAGCGCTCGGTTCTCAAAACCACGGGCCGATTTGCAGCAGTGACGTTTGCCGGGTTCATTCGTGTCCCGCTAATCGTTTTAGCTTCCTGATTATGCTCGCCGTAGAAGCTCCACAGATCAGTATCATGAATTCAGCAGTTTACCTGCAGGGTCGAAATCACCAAAACGGAAGTCTCCGATCGCATCAAAGCCAGGAGGGATGGCAACGCTCACGACAAATCCACTGCAAGCCAGAATCGCCGGCGCCTTCCGCTCGCTTCGCCATCGCAACTTCCAGCTCTTCTTCGGTGGGCAATTGATCTCCCTGATCGGCACCTGGATGCAGAACGTCGCGCAGTCCTGGCTGGTGTACAAGATCACAGGCTCATCGCTCTTGTTGGGTGCGGTGGGCTTTGCGTCGCAGATCCCGATCTTTCTTCTTTCACCCATTGGTGGCGCGTTTGTCGATCGGCGCCACCGTCATCGTTTAATCGTCGCTACGCAAACAGCGTCGATGATTCTTGCGTTCATGCTTGCCGGGATCACGCTGCTGGGTGTCGTGAAAGTCTGGCATATTTTCGTGCTCGCCGCGTTACTCGGATTTGTGAACGCCTTCGACATTCCCGCGCGCCAGGCCTTCATCGTGGAGATGGTCGGCAGAGAAGACCTCATGAATGCCATCGCCTTGAACTCCTCCATGTTCAACGGAGCTCGCATCATTGGCCCGGCGGTTGCGGGCATCCTCGTTGCCAGCATCGGCGAGGGCTGGTGTTTCTTCGCAAACGCGGTTAGCTACATCGCGGTAATCATCGGACTACTCATGATGAAAGTTCCAGAATGGAAGCCGAAGCCACGGGAAACTTCCGCTTGGAACGACATAATGGAGGGATTCGAGTGGGCGCTGCGTACCAAGCCGATTTTCGCTCTTCTGATGCTGGTGGGCTTGGTGAGCCTCGTTGGTATGCCTTATGCAGTGCTGATGCCGATCTTCGCCGACCGCATCCTGCACAGTGGCGCACGCGGACTCGGCGTCCTCATGGGCTTCAGCGGCGCAGGAGCTTTGATTGGAGCGCTTGCTCTTGCGGCTAAATCCAGTCTGCGAGGACTGGGCACGTGGGTGGCGGCTTCCTCCGCGAGCTTTGGCGTCTTCCTCGCGCTGTTTGCTTATTCGAGGATGTTCTGGCTTTCAGCGGTACTGCTGATTCCAATCGGAATGTTCATGATGGTGCAGATGGCCTCGACGAACACGCTGATTCAGTCGATGGTCCCAGACCGACTGCGCGGACGCATCATCTCCATGTATTCGATGATGATGATGGGAATGGCTCCGCTGGGCGCGCTATTGGCCGGCGGCCTGTCTGAAAGCTTCGGAGCTCCCCTTACCGTTGCCGTTGGTGGGGTCTGTTCACTCCTTGGCGCAATCTGGTTTGGCAGACGCCTGCCCATGATTCGCGCCGAGGCTCGCCGCCTGATCATCGCGCAGAGCTACGTCGGTGGCGATCCGCCGCAGGAAATGACGACGGTTAATCAGGCTTAGAAGTCAAAGGACTTACGCCTGCTCTCGCACGTGTTTTCTCAAGTCGGGAAAATTTCCATCGTTGATCCGAAGCTCAAGAATCGAGAACGTCGGGATTCGGGATTACGGATCTCGAAGCCAAAACCCGGCCGAGGGCGGGCTGAACCATGGGAACCTGGGAGTCTTCAGACAGCGGCCAAGCCTACTGCATGCTACCTGAACCTTTACGGTCGACTGCATCGGAGTCGCCGGCCTTCAACTGAATGCGCGAGTCCACCGGGCGTCCCGGAGGGTCATTCGTGACGGTGTAGAGTTGCCCGTTCTGCATATACATGCGGCGCATCTCTTCCAGAGAGAAGGGACGTGCGCCGCGACGGCCGAAGACCGCGAGCTGATTTCCGCTCTCATCCACCGCGCGATCGCGGTCTACGCCCTTGGACACAATCAGCGCGGGACCCTTCGTCTTGTATCGCGCGATCAGCTTGGGTGTCGGCAGCGGGCTAAAGCCGTAAAACTTGTCATTGTCTTGAGGCGAGAAGAGTTGCACGATCTTGAAACCCGCCTCGCCATCCGCGACAAACGCGAACTGACTGGAACTGACCATGCCGATTTTCAAGTCGTTGGTGTCTTTGAGCTGTCCGTTGGCGTTGAACATCTGCGCCAGCTTCGGCTGCTCCGGACGCTCGACGTCGACGATCGCGATTCCGTCCTTGCCTGCCGAAACATACGCGTATGTGCGCGAGACATAGACGTTCCGCGCGTCTCCGAGAGGAACCTTGGCAGCTTCCACTACTTTTGGCTGTTCGAGGTTGGTAACGTCCAGAACCTTGAATCCGTCCTTGTCTGTCACGAACGCGTAACGGAACTGCACGGCAACGCCGGTGGGCTGATTCAGCAGCGGAGCGCCAATTTCGGCGGTAATCTTGGGATGGAGCGGATCGTCAAGACTGACGACCTCGAGTCCCCGATCGCAAAGGATGTACGCATAGAGGCCGGCAATGGTGATGCGGCGCGCTCCGTTCAACTTGCCCTCGGGATTGAAAGTTAGCGCGCGATGAATGAAGTTGTTCGCGGGGTTGCCGTCGAGCAGAGTACCCACGCCCGGGAAGTTCTTTTTCTCCTTCAGCCCGTTGCCGATGACCACCAACCCTTCGTATTTGTCGGTTCCATACAGGAAGCCGTACATCAGATGGATCTTCTGCTCTTCGTTTTCCGGGTACTGCTTGCGCAGCGGGTCGACGCCTAGTGTTGTCGGCGTTGCAATGGCGGTCGCGTATTTGCTTTTCACATAGAACTTCTGGCCGAAAGGCGACACGGGCGCGGTAACGATCTTCTCGGAGAAATCCTTGTTGTCGATCTGCGCGACGTCATAGATACGGAAGCCGCCCTTGCCCACCGCGGCGTAGAGATACTCCCCGCGAAGCTGTACATCGAGCAATTCTTCCCCGCCGAGCTTGGCGCGAACCGGATGCTCGTCTACGTCATCGAGTACATGCTTGTGCTTCTCGAACTCCTCGAAATTCTTGGGATATGCAATCTTCTGGAAGTCGCTGCCATAGATCGCTGGCGGCTCGTCATGTTCAGCGACGGCTATGGCATTGAATCCCTCCTCCCCGGTGGCCACATAGATGTAGCGCCCCATGAAGTTGAGGAAATTTGTGCCCTGAATGAAGAGCTGCGCCATCCACGCGTTGTTATCTTTGTCCTGCGAGACGTGACAATCCGTGCATTCTTTGGTCTCTTTGGCGCGAACCGTGTGGGGAACGTATGGACTGAACGCCTCGCCGCTGAATCCTGGAGCCGAGATGGTTTGCTGCTGATAATAGAGCCAATCCCGCTGCCCATTCTGCGAACTCACGACCACAGCGCACGCGGATCGTACGGGCGAAATACGATTGCCGGTAACAGTTCCATCTACACCGAGCATGTACACGTCGTCGCGCAGGACCATAAAGTCATACGCGGTGTAGTTGCGCGTCATCAGGCCTTCGTTGTGCAACATCGGCATGCGCTGGTTGGCCGACATGGACAGGTGGCAGCCGAAGCAGCTTGTCGTCCACGATGTGTGGCAGCTCTGGCAACTCATCTTGCTCGATGAGTGAGCGAGCTTCGTGAGATCATTCTGATCGGCAATCGCACCCCAGGTGACGCCATCGCGCTGGATGGTCTTTGCCAAGCGAGATTTCTCGCTGTAGTGCGGATTGCCTGGAGTGATGGTGTCGAGCACCTGGACCACTTCCCACTCCTGATCGGGATTCATGATCGAACGCTGATACAGACGGTCGCCTCGCCAGTAGAACTGCTTCTGCTTGAAGGGTGTTGTCTTGATTCCAAGATTGACGCCACGATCCGGAGCGGCAGGTCCGTTGGCCACGAGTGTGGCTCGCGAACGCACATCGCCGTGGCAGGCCTCGCAGGTAATTACCAGCGCGTTGCGCGTCTCGCCATAGAGCTTACCGTTGCCATGACTGTCCTGCTCGAAGTGGCAGTCGGCGCACTGCATGCCCTTTTCCAGATGAATGTCGGCCAGGTGAACCGCTTTCTTGAATTTGTCGGCATCCTTCCAGTCGACGATGTTGCCGTCGGCATCCAGCAGATTGCCCTTGCGGTCATGCTTGTACACAGCGCGGAAGATCCAGCCGTGGCTGTGAAAATCCGCCATCTGGGTCTTATCGAGTTCCTTGTTGAACTCCGGCGTGCCTACCTGTTCGAGGAATTTCACGTCGCGCCATTTGCCACGATCGGTGGCGCCCTCGGGATTGCGCACCTGTGCCTGGTACGCCTGTTTTGCCGAAGGATCCTGCTGCTTCTCCGGATACATCTTTTCCCCGTTGACCTCATTGTCCCACCAGGTGTAGCCGTAATACGTCGTCACCATGTTGGTTCCAGGATGCATGTGGCAGGTCATGCACTGGCTTGAGGGAATCGACAAGGTGAAGACGTGCTGGAGAGGGTGCCCCGATTCGTTTTTGGGAATCGTAGGATCCGACTGTTGGCCGATGCCCTGATTGCCATAGCTCGCGTACTTGCCCGAATGCATGGGATCGCGATCGTTGGCATATACAACGTGACAGCCGCTGCATCCTCCCTGGCGGTAGTCACCAGGCTGATCGTTCGTTCCTGGAAACGAGAGCAGAGGATCGAGCAGACGCGTTTTCTGAAGGCCTAGAAATACCGGATCCGTTCGCAGCTCCGTGCCAAAGCCGCGGGTGGAGAGCTTTACATCAGGGTGTCCGGGATCTTCTTCCGAAATGGGATTGCCGATTTCGCCCTTTTCGCCTCCGCCACGCTCGAATACGCGAAGCACGTTGCCGGGTTGCGAAATCTCCCAGCGTTGCAGGGGATCGAGATACGGCAGCACGCCTTTGTTCTTGGTCTCTTCAGCCGTGGGTGGCGGCCAGGTGATAAGTCTTTGCGGCTGTCCGTCGCGTGAGTAGCTCTCGCCGAAACGCGCGTTCTTAACCGGATAGCCTCCGTTGTTATAGAGGGCAGCCTCCCACAGCATGGCGCCGTGCGTCATCATGCTGGTGCGCACCTGGTGAACTTCTTCAGAGTGGCAGCCGGAGCGTCCACAGGTTTCGGGAGCGATGCGGTTGTCTCCGGGGTTTACGAACTTGACCCATTCCGCGCTTTCCTGCAGCCAGCGTACGCGGAAATAGGAACGCACCGGATTGGCCGACGAGCGTTCATCCTCTCGGAAGCGGGCGCGCACGTGAGCTTTATTCTTCGCTTCCCCGTATGCAGGCGAATCCTTTGCAGCGGTGTTCATCACCGATGCGTCCCCCCCGTGGCAGTCGGTGCAGCCAAGGCGAACGGTACCCGGTGCGTGCATGGTGGTGCTGTCAACAGGATTGTGACAGCCAGAACTCATGCATCCGCGAGTCTTGGCGTCGGCTTCATCTTGAGTTTGCCGGATCAAAAGCTGCGACCCACGCCGCTCTGTGCGCTCGCTGATGTTTTCGTTTTGATGGAAAGGCTGAGATTGCGGGGCGGCATCGCCCTGGCCCGCTGGCTGTGACTCTTGGCTTCGTCCGGCAGGATTCGCATGAGCGATCGCTCGGCTAAGAAGTACAGAGCAAAGCGCCAGACCGATGACACCAACGAGCCGAATGCCGCGAGGCTTCTTCATTTCTGCACTGAGCTTGGGCAACATGTCTCCAGCACTTCTAGTTGCGGTGCAAAGCCGCAGGGCCTAACGGCCAGATTGAAAACAAGAAACGTTCGACGGCACGACCAACTCGCGCCCTTCCCTGGACTCTTACCGTTGGGAAGCTTCCCCACCGGCTAAAACACAAACTTCAGCAATGCAAAGCCACTCACCAAAGTCTGGCTGGTGTAAACGTCCCGTAGACCCCGGGAAGGCGTCAGACCAGTGATGCCGCCTTCCAGGACAATGTTCTCTGAAAGCGGGGGACGGTAAATGATTCCCGTACCATAATCGGCTCCGATGCCGCGATGAATGTGGTTCTGAAACAGCGCCAATTGTAGCGGCTCGACGTGAACGAACTGCAAATAGTTGAAGTTCACCGCCCAGCGCATTTTTGGCGTGATATCGAAGTCGGCCCCAGCGTTGTAAACGTAAGCGCCAGGATTCACATAGTTCGCCTGGCCTTCATTCTTGCTGGCGCGCAGATCGGGAAAAAGCGCGTTGTCAGACTTCAGTCCGATCAAGGTGCCGGTTAAGCGAATGCCCTCGCGATTCCAGAAGCTGAAGTCGCCGCCGGCAAAGCTCTGCGATTCGTCGATGGAGTCGAAGCCCCGCGCAATGCCGTCGCGCGGGTTCTTGTCGCCCGAAGCGTAGAAGAATGAAGTACGCAGGCGGAGCCAATCTTTATCGAGCGAGAGTTCCAGCGCCGCCATCTGCGCGTTGATGTCCACAGCGTCGCATTTGCCAAACCCGGCCGCGCAAGGAACATTCCGCCGCGAGGCTACCTGGTTGTCCGTGTCGTATCCCAGCACTTGATAAAACGCGTGCGAGACGTTGATCCGCTTGATATGGCCATTGCTTGCCCAGCCGATGTAGTGCGAACGAATTCCATGCGGGATCACCGTTCCGATCGGCTCTGGCCGCGTGATAATTCCGTTGTTGTTGTAGTAAATCGAGGGATCGTCTTTGTTGAAGTGATAGCTGAACTCTGTAGTGTAACCCTTAAAAAAGAAATCCTGTTTGTAGAGGCTGGCGATCATCACTTGTTGATGACGATCGTGAAATGTGTTCAGCCCGCTGTTGGTGTCTTTCTCGAGATGATAGAAGTACGCGAGGTTGTACTCGAGCTTGTCGGACTTCAAGTTGCCGAAAATTCGCAGCCCCGGCTGCTCCTCGGAATAGATGAATCCACGGAAGTCGCTCTGAAACTGCTGGATGCCTGCGCGCACCGAGATGAAGTCGTAGTTCGGACTCAGGTCCTTTATTTTGTATTCGACGAAAGCTTGCTGCAACCCGATGTGGCTGTCGAAACGGTCCGTACCTTTTTGCGGATTGATATTGACGATGCCGCGCTCTTGCGTGTCGAGGTAGTTCACGTCGAAAGCCGGCGTAAACACGACGCGCCAGTCCTTGGGACGAAAACTCGTATCGCCGTGATAAAGCTCCCCGGTTACGCGGAACAGTTGGCTGAGGAACAATTGGCCGCCCCTGCCGAAGAAGGTAGATTCACCGGGATCGCGCGCCGCCACCAGGCTTGGAATGGGCAAACGCCGTCCATCTAGCGCTGTAACCGCGCTGCCGTTAAATGCGAAGAAGGTTTGCTTTCCGAAGATCGGATAATCGCCCTTGAGTTTGTTGCGATCGAATGGATCCCACCAATGTCCGCTGGTGTAATCGTATTCACCGTGCGCCGCATACCTTCTATATGCATTCAGCGGATCTTTGGGATCGCCGTTGGTGATGTCCCAGCGGTAAGTCTTCTTCTCGAAGTTTTCGTTTTCGGTAGGAGGACTCTGAACCGCGGCATTCTGCTCGGGAGCGGATTCGTTTGGTCTCCGGCGCAGCTCACGATAGGGCTCTTGCGCCTCGGCCTCGGTTTGACCTGCCGCGGGCGGCACGGCTCCGGCCAATGGACGATCCATCGGACCCGGCGCGAGATTACCTTCCTTCGCGCGCAGCTTGATCTCAACGCTAAGGACTTCGCTTGATCCAAGCCGGATATCCTGACGAGTGAAATCTTGGAATCCCTCGCGGCGCAGATCAAGCTGGTAGGCGCTCGCGTCCAGATCGATGACCCGGAATACCCCGTCTCCGTTGGTTATCGACTCGTGAGTTTTCCCGCTCAGGTCGCGGAGAATCACTCGCGTACCGGCAAGGCCGCGTCCTTCTTCGTTGGTAACCAGCCCTTCGATCGCACTCGTCGTGATCGGACGCTGATGCGGCAGACGGCGCTGCGGCCCCTGGGTGACCGTATCCTTTTCCCGTTCCCGCTGCTCATCCTTCTGTTGCGCCGTCGGCAACTGCGCGGGAGTCTCAGGGGTTGAGACAGCGGCGGTCTGTGACCGCTCAGTTTGGGGATTCTGCGCCGATACAAGTTGTCCCAAAGCAAGGCAGGCTACGAGAGTCACCGTACCGCGCGACAGATGCCAGCTCATCACAAGACCACGCCTTTCCCTATTCAGGGTCGCCAACGCGCTTAGAACGTTCAATCTGGGGGAACTCCGGGTGCGTACTTGGTATCACATCCACCAGTACAGCTTCAAGCAGAACCGGACAGAGATCGAAGTCCTATGTAGGAACGCACGGTGAATGGCAAGCGGATTGGGGAGATTTGCGCGAGCGAGAAGCCACTTCGTGGTACTATTCGCGCCACTCCCCCGCGGAGAACAATTTGCTGGGAACCATGATGGATTACCCGCTCCTTCTGGGGTCGATGCTGGAGCGAGCAGGAAAATTGTTTCCTCATGCGGAAGTGGCTTCCCGTGCGCCGGATCATTCGGTCCACCGTTGCACGTATCGTGACATTCGCGAACGCAGCCAGCGCCTGGCGTGCGGACTCCAACTTGCCGGACTTCAACCCGGTGATCGAGTCGGCTCACTCATGTGGAATCACTACGCCCACCTGGAATGCTACTTCGGCGTTCCCATGGCCGGCGGCGTGCTCCACACTCTCAACCTGCGACTGCATCCCGAGGAACTCGCCTACATCATCAACCACGGGGGCGACCGCTTCCTGATTGTCGACGATGTTCTGCTGCCAGTATTCGAAGCCGTCCGGCAGCAAGTAAACCTCGAGCGTGTATTCGTGGTCTCGCACTATCCCAAACAGTCTCGCGAGGGCTACGAACACTACGATGACCTGCTCTCCGCTCCGCCTGAGCCCGATACCGTGATCACCGATGAGCACGCCGCCGCCGCGATGTGTTACACCTCAGGCACAACGGGTAGACCGCGCGGAATCGTCTACTCTCATCGCGCGTTAGCGTTGCATACATTCGCGGCTGCCCTGCCGGACGCATTTTGTCTTTCCCATCGTAACGTCTTCATGCCGCTGCAGCCTATGTTCCACGCGAACGCCTGGGGATTCCCTTTCATGGCCACCATGTTGGGCGCGAAGCAAGTGCTACCCGGCCCGTATCTTGATGCCGAGAGTTTGTTGGAATTAATCACGCAGGAGCAGGTCACCATGAGCGGTGGAGTGCCTACGGTTTGGGCCGGCGTGCTCGATGCTCTGGAGGCGGAGCCGCAGCGTTGGAAGATCGCTCCCGGATTTCGCCTGATGATCGGCGGCGCCGCGCCGCCCGAGAGCCTGATCCGCGGACTCGATCGCCACGGCCTGAAGGTCATCCACGCCTGGGGGATGACGGAAACCTCGCCAGTGACGCTGGTCAACAATCTGAAATCCAATCTCGACGGATTGACCGACGAAGAGAAGATCACGCTGCGGTGCAAGCAAGGTATATCTCTACCTTATATCGAAGCTCGCATAGCGGATGAACAAGGATGCGAGCTCCCTGCCGACGGGAAATCTGCCGGTGAGCTACAGGTACGGGGACCTTGGGTCGCCTCCGACTATTACCAGCAGAGTGAGGGGTCACATGCCTGGACCGAAGATGGCTGGTTCAAAACGGGTGATGTCGCCGCGATGGATCCCGAAGGCTACGTGAAGTTGGTGGACCGTGCGAAAGATCTCATCAAGTCAGGCGGAGAATGGATTAGCTCGGTCGATGTCGAAAATGCCCTGATGACGCACACTGCCATCAAGGAAGCCGCGGTGATCGGCGTGGCTGACTCAAAATGGGGCGAGCGGCCACTCGCGGTTGTGGTCTTGAAACCAGGCTCTCGGGCAGCCTCCGAAGAGTTGGCGGGATACCTGCGCGAGCGCTTCGCAAAATGGCAGGTACCGGACAGCTTTGTCTTCCTGCCGGCTCTTCCTCACACCTCGACTGGCAAGGTTTCAAAAGCGCAACTCCGGCTGCGCTTCAAGGGTCTGAATTGGGAGCGAGCCGCAGCAACGGGAAATTGAGATCCACAGCAGTGCTAACTTGACCGATCCAATGCCGCGCGCACATGGATCTGTGTCGTATCGAGAAGAAGAATTCCCGCGGCTTCTCCGCCATGCAAAATCAGTGGCAGTTCTGTACCCCCGAGAATGACCGCCTGCAAGGCGTCTTTTTGCGCCATACGCGCTACGATTTCGGTGAGGCGCTCGCGCGTCTCCGCTAGAAACAATCCCTTCACAAGCTCGCCGAAATACTTTTCGTGAACGTAGGCCTGCTCTTCTTCACTCGGCACAAGCACCTGAATCTGCTTCCTGGCAAAGACCTCGGGATAGAAAGAAGCTTGCATGGTGAATCGAGCGCCGAGAAGCCCAACCCGTTTCAGACCCAATTTGCAGGCTTCGTCGCATGTTGCCTCTACGATACTGATCAGCGGAATGGGCGAGTTGCGCGCGAGTTCGTCAAAGACAACGTGTGGAGCGTTGGCCGCAAGAAGACCGAAATCTGAGCCTGCCGCGTGCAGCTTGCGAACTTCGTGGCTCAGGAATTCGACGAGCTCCGGTAATCGACTCTGGGCGATCAGACGCAGCACCTGTTTGAAGTCGATACTGTTGATGATGATCGAGGCGGATCCCGCCTCCGGCCGTCGTTCCGCGTGCAGCCTGGTGAGAGAGCGGTAGTAGTCGATGGTCGATTCCGGTCCGATTCCGCCAATCATGCCGATCGTTTTCATTGGGACAAATCGCTGGTACCAGGAGACTTTCTCGACACTACTCCATGCTCGCACAACCAAACGAGAGACTACCCCGACATCCCAGGTAATTGGGCGACGACCGGTTGTTGATTGAAAGAGGCTGTAGAACGGCAGAAAATGTTAGAACAACAGAGACATTGGGTTAGGAGTTCGAGAGCTGGGCAACGGCTCATCTGGTCTCCTTGTCACTTCCGTACTCTAGATGAATCTAATCGTAGGGGCGTCCTTTAACCATGCTTATCAAGAAACCGTCTGACATTCCATCGTCCGAGATCACGCCGAAGTCGGCGTACATCAATCGCCGCAAATTTATGGCTGGCGCCACGCTTTTTGGCACGGCGCTGGCGACCGGCGCATACGAGTTGATGAAGCCGTCAGAGGCAGCTCAGGCGGAGACCACGAAACTCACCACAGTAAAGAGCCAGTACAGCACGACCGAACCGGCAACGCCGCAGAAGGATATCGCCAGCTACAACAACTTCTACGAGTTCAGCACGGACAAGCACGGACCATCGGAGCTGGCACGAAAGTTTCGCACGCGTCCGTGGACCGTGAAGGTCGAGGGAGCAGTCAAAGAGAAGAAAACCTACGATGTCGACACCTTGATGAAGCTGGCGACGTTGGAAGACCGCGTTTACCGGCATCGCTGTGTGGAAGCCTGGTCGATGGTAATTCCCTGGGTGGGATACCCGCTCAGCAATCTCATCAACCAAATGCAGCCTACATCGAAGGCCAAGTACGTGATGTTCACTACTCTCCTGGATCCTGGACAGTTCCCCGGGCAACGCTCTGAAGTCCTGGATTGGCCTTACACCGAAGGCTTGCGCATGGATGAAGCCATGCATCCGCTCGCGCTGCTGACGTTTGGTCTATATGGCGAACCCCTACCGAATCAAGATGGGGCGCCGATGCGGATTGTGGTTCCATGGAAGTACGGCTTCAAGAGCATCAAATCCATCGTGAAGATCGACTTTGTTGACTACGAACCGCCCACCGCCTGGAACAAGGCTGCTCCTCGCGAGTATGGGTTCTATTCCAACGTGAACCCCAACGTAGATCATCCCCGTTGGAGCCAAGGAAGCGAGCGCCGGTTGGACGGTTCCCTTTTTGGAAAACACATCAAGACCATGATGTTCAATGGCTACGGCGACCAGGTGGCCAGCTTGTACAACGGCATGGATTTGAAGAAATATTATTGAATGTCCCGTCGCTCCCTCCTCCTGCTCAAGACCATTGTTTGGGTTCTGTGTCTTTCGCCGGTGAGCCTGCTCGCGTGGAAAGCCTTTCGCGCCGATCTGGGCGCCAATCCCCTGAGCGAGATCACTCTTTCAACCGGCCACTGGACGCTTTACCTGCTGCTGATCACTCTGGCGGTCTCTCCTCTGCGCAAGATCACAGGGCTGAACTGGCTCATCCGCTTTCGCAGGCTGCTTGGACTCTTCGCTTTCCTCTATGGCTGCCTGCACCTGATGACCTATCTCTGGTTTGACAAGTTCTTCGACATTCACGAGATCGTTAAGGACGTTTACAAACGTCCATTCATCACGGCTGGATTCACTGCGTGGTGTTTGATGCTGCCGCTCGCGATTACTTCCACCGCAGCGTCAATCCGATGGCTCGGTGGCAAACGGTGGCAGACGCT
>Ga0207134_1218_pt1 | contig 13165 bp, 11 predicted proteins | sample Alteio_BWMinHeat_12_FD_153527 | JGI IMG/M metagenome (GOLD analysis project Ga0207134, IMG submission 153527) | Enriched cells from forest soil in Barre Woods Harvard Forest LTER site, Petersham, Massachusetts, United States -... | ecosystem: Environmental > Terrestrial > Soil > Temperate forest >... | reverse complement strand
AGAATCCGCAACGAAAAGACCCTCGATTTTCTGTATCATCAATCTGCCTAGGCTGGCAGCGTACGACTTCCACAGAAGCCCGCTTTGATGGGCAGGAGTGTGAAAGGTGAACGTGAAAGAACCACACATGATGCTGGTACCGATGGTCATCGAGCAGACCGGTCGGGGTGAACGCGCGTACGACATCTACTCCCGGCTGCTGCGGGATAACATTATTTTTATCGGCACGCCGATTGACGACAACATCGCCAATGTGGTGATTGCGCAAATGCTGTTTCTGGCGCAGGAAGATCCGGAGAAAGACATCCAGCTGTACATCAATTCGCCGGGTGGTTCGATCACGGCGGGCATGGCGATCTACGACACCATGCAGTATGTGAAGAACGATGTGATGACGCTATGCGTGGGGCAAGCTGCTTCGATGGCGGCTTTGTTACTTTCCGCGGGCGAACCCAAGAAACGGATGGCGCTGCCCAATTCCCGGATCCTTATTCATCAACCTTCGATGGGTGGGCTGTCGGGTCAGGCGACCGATATTGACATCCACGCCCGTGAAATCCTTCGCATGCGCGAGATTACAAACCAGTTACTAGCGAAACATAGCGGACAGAAGCTGGATAAGGTAGAAAAGGATGTGGAGCGCGACTTCATCATGAACTCGCAGCAGGCTAAGGAATACGGAATCATAGACGATATCATCTATAAGACGAGATGAGGGTATGATCGGCATTTCCCGATTGGTTGTGGAGGTCTCGGCGAAAGGATAGACCTCCTCTCATGGGCGGGCCGGACAAGCGGGAGGAGCAGCATAATAAGGAGTCGAGCCGAGTGAAAAACAGAAGTGGCACCGAAGAGATCTTGCGTTGTTCGTTCTGCCATAAGTCGCAGGATGCAGTAGCCAAGCTGATCTCGTCCCCGAGTGACTACCCCCGGGCCTACATTTGCGACGAGTGTGTGGCAGTATGCAATTCGATCCTGGAAGATGACCGCGCGGCTACGCCGGTTGCCAGCACACCGAACCAGCTTCCCAAGCCGCAAGAGGTGAAGAACTTCCTCGACGAATATGTAATTGGGCAGGAGCAGACTAAGAAGAAGCTGGCAGTGGCCGTGTACAACCACTACAAGCGGATCTACATGAACCGTCAGCGTACCAGCGACGGGATCGAGTTGAGCAAGTCGAACATCATGCTGATCGGGCCCACGGGGACGGGTAAGACTTTAATGGCCCAAACTCTGGCCCGTATGCTGGATGTCCCCTTCGCCATCGTTGACGCGACTACGCTTACCGAGGCCGGATATGTGGGCGAGGATGTAGAGAACATCATTCTGAAACTGCTGCAAGCGGCTGACGGCGATGTAGGACGGGCTCAGACGGGAATCATTTATATCGACGAAGTGGACAAGATCGGCCGCAAGGACGAGAACCCGTCCATTACCCGCGATGTTTCCGGGGAAGGTGTGCAGCAGGCGCTGCTGAAAATACTGGAAGGCACGATTGCCAACGTTCCGCCACAGGGCGGGCGCAAACATCCTCACCAGGAATTTACGCCGGTGGACACGACCAACATTCTGTTCATCTGCGGAGGTGCTTTCGTTGGCTTGGAGAAGATTATCGGGCGGCGGGCGGGCAAGAAGTCTCTGGGCTTCAAGGCGGGAGTCGAAGGCGAGACCGAAGAGCCAGCGGTGGCACGAAAGAGGAATTTTGAGTTGCTCAGCGATGTACAGCCTGAGGACCTGATCAAGTTTGGACTCATTCCAGAATTCGTAGGCCGCCTACCGGTCGTAGGAGTGCTGGAAGATCTGGATGAGTTTGCCCTGATTGAAATCCTGACCCGGCCTAAGAACGCGATCATCAAGCAGTACCAGCGGCTGTTTGAGTTTGAAAATGTGCGGCTGAAGTTCAGCGATGATGCTTTGCGGGCGGTTTCCCGTCAGGCTATGGCCCGCAAGGTCGGAGCCCGTGGGCTGCGAATGATCCTCGAAGAGCTGATGCTGGATCTGATGTATAACCTGCCTAGCCAGAAGAAAGTAAAGGAATTCGAAGTAACACAACAAATGGTAGAGAAACATAGCGCTTCGTTCGCTATGATGGAGAAGGCGGGATAGCTTTCAGCCATCAGCTTTCAGCTGTCAGACACATGAAGGCGGCTGAAGAAAAGCTGAGAGCTGAGGGCTGAAAGCTAAGAGCTGTTTTTTGGGAGAATCAGTGACCACATCCAAGGAAAAATTCGAGACTAAGAAGTTGCCCATGATGCCCATCCGGGATGTGGTCATCTTCCCCCACATGATGACGCCGTTCGTGGTGGGACGGGAGTCCAGCGTGCGCGCGCTGGAAGAGGCGCTCACCACGGACAAGAAGATCTTTCTGGCGACGCAGCACGACGCCAGCATGGACGAACCTAAGCCCAACGAGATTTATCAGGTAGGCACGGTCGTCAATATCGTGCAGAGCCTGAAGCTGCCCGACGGCAACATCAAGGTGCTGGTGGAAGGCGTAGAGCGTGGCAAGATCCTGCAAGTCACCGAGACCGAAGGCTTCATGCAGGCCTCGGTACGGCTGGCCCGGTACGCAGTCGAGACCAACGCACAGATCGAAGCGGGTATGCAGCGTGTGACCGCGCTCTTTGAGCAGTACGTGAAGTTGTGCCAGTCTCTGAACTACGAGACCATGATCGCGGCTGTGCGCATGGAAGATCCGGCCAAGCTCACGGACACCATTGCCGCCAACCTGCAGCTTTCCATCGAAGAGAAGCAGGAACTGCTGGAGATCTTCGATCCCGCCGAACGGTTGAGCCGGATCGGCGACGTGCTCGACATTGAAATTGAGAAGTTGAACATGGACCGCACCATCCAGTCGCGGGTGAAGCGGCAGATGGAGCGGGCGCAAAAAGAGTACTACCTCAACGAGAAGATCAAGGCCATCCAGAAAGAACTGGGCCGCGGCGAAAAGAGCGAGTTCGACGAACTGAAGAAGAAGATCGAAACCTCGGGCATGCCGAAAGACGTTCGCGACAAGGCTGTTCAGGAACTAAAGAAACTGGAAGCCATGCCTCCGATGTCGGCGGAATCCACGGTGTCACGTAACTACCTGGACTGGCTGCTGGCTGTGCCGTGGAAAAAGCGGTCGAAGGAAATCCGCAACATCAGCCGTGCGGAGAAAGTGCTCAACGAAGATCATTACGGGCTAGAGAAAATAAAAGAGCGCATCCTTGAATTTCTGGCTGTCCGCCAGTTGGTGAAAAATCCGAAGGGCTCCATTCTTTGTTTCGTCGGACCTCCGGGAGTAGGCAAGACTTCGTTGGGCATGTCCATCGCGAAAGCCACGGGGCGGAAATTCGTACGTATGTCGCTGGGCGGAGTGCGGGATGAAGCCGAAATCCGCGGCCATCGTCGCACCTACATCGGCGCGTTGCCGGGCCAGATTATCCAGATGATGAAGAAGGCCGGGACCAAGAACCCGGTATTCATGCTGGATGAAGTGGACAAGATGTCCATGGACTTCCGCGGTGATCCGTCGGCTGCTCTGCTGGAAGTGCTCGATCCCGAGCAAAACTTCATGTTTGTAGACCATTATCTGGACGTGGAATATGACCTGTCGCAAGTGTTCTTCATCGCGACTGCGAACGTCATCCACACCATTCCACCTGCGCTGCAAGACCGCATGGAAGTGTTGCGACTGCACGGATACACCGAGCAGGAGAAGGTGGAAATCGCCAAGCAGTTCCTGGTCAGAAAGCAGATGGAGCAGGGCGGCCTAACCAGCAAGAATATTGCGTTCACCGATGACGCGCTGACCTCCTTGATCCGCTCGTACACACGCGAAGCGGGCGTGCGTAATCTGGAACGTGAAATCGGCAATGTTTGCCGCAAAGTGGCGCGCAAAGTGGTTAAAGATGGGGAAAACTTCAGCGTCGCCATTGGCCAGGAAAACGTGAATGATTACCTGGGCGTGATCAAGTTCCGCGATACCCTGGCGCACGAACGCAGTGAAATTGGCTTGGTCACTGGTTTGGCTTGGACCGAAGTCGGCGGCTCGATCTTGAGCACGGAAGCCACAGTAGTCGATGGCAAGGGCAAGCTAACGTTGACAGGCAAGCTGGGCGACGTGATGCAGGAATCGGCGCAGGCGGCAATGTCCTATGTGCGTTCGCGGGCTCAGCGTCTGGGGCTGCCGCGCGACTTCTATCGCAATCTCGATATTCATGTTCACGTACCGGAAGGCGCGATCCCCAAGGATGGCCCCTCAGCGGGCATCACCATCGCCACCGCGATTTCCAGCGCGCTGAGCAAGATTCCTGTGCGTCGCGACCTGGCTATGACTGGCGAGATCACGCTACGCGGGAAAGTGCTGCCCATCGGCGGATTGAAGGAAAAGCTGCTGGCGGCGCACCGTGCCGGCCTGTTCGAGGTCATTCTGCCGAAAGATAATGAAAAAGACGTAGCCGAAGTGCCGGAAAACCTGCGTACCGCGATGAAGTTGCACTTTGTTGAGACGATGGACCAGGTGCTGGCTGTGGCATTAGAGAGACCACTCCCCGAGCCAGTACCTCAAGTGGGAGATGGTGCGGAGACGATTGCACCTTTGCCGACGACATCCGAAGCGCCCACGGCCCATCAGTAGAACACGGCTGAGGGCTTTACGGGTCAGCGTTCGGGCCTAAAGAGCACCCCCCTCCTTTTACGACTTTGGAACTCTTCGCATCGGGTTCCTGAGTGTAATGGAGGATTTCGACAGTCATAAATTTCTATTCCTACACAGGGAAGCGGGGCCGTCGCGGAGCTGGAATGGGTGCTGGCGAGGGCCTATGCAGATCCCCGCCAGCGTTCTAATCATTGAGCCAGGTAGCGGGCAACGGCGGCTTGAGCCTGGGATGTAGTACCACCAAAACTGAAAATGCTACCCGCAGCGACGATTTTTCCGTCGCTCTGAATAGCCAGCGATGAAATCGCCGAGGCATTGCTGCCCAGTGAAGTCGTTACGGTTCCACCAGAGCCGAAAGTAGTGTCCAGCTTTCCGGCGCTGCTATAGCGAGACAGCGCAAGACTTGCTGGCAAAACCAAAAGAGGATTAAGCGGGTCCGCCTTTCCGGCCTGTCCTGCGGCGATGATGTCCCCATTGCTTTGGATGGCAAGGGCGAAGGCAGTGGCATTCGGATTTGATCCGAAGTTTGTAAGAATTCCTCCGCCAGTGCCAAAGCTGGTATCGATGCTGCCATTCCCGTTGTAGCGTATCAGCCCGAACCCGGTGCGGTTCGTTCCCGGTGGGGTAATCAACTTGCTGGTGATTGCTCCCGCCACAATGAACTTGCCATCAGCCTGAAGCACGATACTGGAAACCGCTGCAACACCGGACGGGCCGAACGCGCCCCCAGAGCTAACGCTGGCGATCTGTCCAAAGAGGCCAAAGGTTTTGTCCAGTGTGCCATTGGGGTTGAAACGCACAATGATCCCGTCGCAATTGAAATCGAGCACCTGGGAGCTGCTTGCGATCAGAATCTTTCCATCGGATTGCACCGCAATCGCAGCTGCGCCTGAAAAAGGCAGAGCCGATAGCCCGCCAGTCCCGAAACTCGTGTCGAGTTGGCCGTTGCTGTCCAATCGCGCCAGCGCGTTACTTCCAATCATAAGAATCTTGCCGTCCTGCTGAAGGGCAATTGCTGCGCTTCGTGCGATGCCCGAGAAAAGGAGTTCCACATGGCCGCCGGTGCCGAAAGAGCTGTCTACACTGCCATTGGAGTTGAACCGGGCGAGCGCAGTACCTCCACCGTCTGCGTTTGCCCCGGCCGTGGAGCCCACCAGAATTTTGCCGTCTGGCTGGATAGCGACACCGACCGGGACGGTACGGTCGACGCCGTAGATCACAACTCCAGCGGTTCCAAAACTTGGGTCAGGCGCGCCGTCGGTATTGAGACGCACGAGGGCAATACCGTTGTTCGATTGCTGGGGGTCGCCGGAAGGGGCCGCCAGGACAATCTTGCCATCCGTCTGCAACGCAACTCTCGTGCTGCCACCTTGCTCTCCTATCGGGTTCAGAAGAAATATGCCTTTGGTCGCGAACGTCGTATCCAGCTTGCCCGCTTGCGCCCAAGTCATACCCGTCACACTCAAGACTGCAATACAAATAAATAGACCAGTCTGCAATAGATTCGGCCGAAACAAGCTTCTCATGCGGAATTTGTTTTGCCTCCCAGAATTTGAGAGGCGCTTCAAACAGATAACTTCTTTCATCAGTGTCGCTCCTTAGGAATTGATGGGGCGCGCCCCATCGTGAGAACTCATTAAAAGCAATTTCTTCTTGGATCGTGTCAACACACTGTCAAGAGTTCGTCAAAACGTTTCGAGATCTCGCGCGCACGAATGCGGAACAGGAGACTCGAACTAACTGGTGTGAGTCACCCCTGATCTGTTTGGAAGGGGCATCGCGGCTGGTAAGCGCTAATACTTTCACGCTCGGATCATGCACGCCGTGATCTGGGCTATCAGCGACAGTGATCTGTGAAGGTGGCGGCTACTAGCCGTCGTAACATCGCCACTCCACTCATTCGCCGGGTTATGAGTGTAATGCCTGTTTTTGACAACTGTGCAATTTTCGCTTGACCAGATGATCCTTGGAAACGCCAACATTCACTTCCGGTACCCCCGTGAGCCGCCCGGAGCCTCGATGCCCCTGGCCGGGCCAGCCATATCGCGACAAATCGCGAGCGCACCAAAGCCTGAGGGATCACAAACGAGGAACCGTAGGGCGAGAGACTTGTAGAATGCAGATAATTAGGTTCCGTTTCAGAAAATTTAGGGAGCATTGCGATGAAGTATTACGCTGTAGCAGAAATCGAGATCACTGATCAGAGCTGGGTTCCGTCATACATCAAGAATGTAACTAAGCTGGTTGAGCAGCGCGGCGGCCGGTATCTGGCTCGCACCGGCAGAATTGAAAAACTTGAAGGCGAGCGAAATGTTCCTCCGATCTTCTTGATTATCGAATGGCCGTCGGAAGACGTGGCGAAGGCCTTCTACGAAAGTGACGAGTACCGGCCCTTCCGACAGAGTCGTACGCAAGGAGCGAGAAATGAGTTCCTGCTTGTCGCTGGAGAAGACATGACCAACACGGCACATATCGCTGACTAACTTGCGGGACGCCGGAGTTGTGCCCTTACCGGGTAATCGCAACTCACTGTAACCGTAAAACCGAGATAGAATGAATCGTGCGGCTGCGTCGCCATTTCCAAACCCAACCAGTACAAGGAGTCTTGAACCATGTCCAGTTCCGAAGTGAGGAACGGAGAAGTGGATTTGTTTGGGGATTTGCCCAGTGAAGCGAGGGACGCCCGAACCACGGGCATCCTTCCGTCGCAGACAATCAGAGACTTGATTGCTAAAGGGCATATCGTCGGCATCCGCCCGATTCCCGAGGAACAGATACAGCCGGCGAGTCTCGACCTTCGATTAGGGGAGATAGCTCACCGTGTACGGGCGAGTTTTCTACCGGGGCCCAGTAGTACGGTCGAAGCCAAGATTAAAGATCTTCGAATGACGCGAGTCGATCTGAGTGGCGCGGCCGTTCTCGAAAAAGATTGTGTTTACATTGTCCCCTTGCTGGAGGAGTTGCACTTGCCTGATGGTATTTCCGGACGTGCCAATCCCAAGAGCACGACAGGCCGTCTGGACATCTTCACTCGTTTGATTACTGATCACGGGACGGAATTTGACCGCTTGCCAGCTGGCTATCGCGGAAAACTGTACGTGGAAATTGTCCCCCGCACATTCACGGTCGGTATTCGCGCAGGGATGAAGCTAAATCAGCTTCGATTCGTGCAAGGGAATGCCAGCTCCCAGGACAAGGACATCAAGAAACTTGATCGAGATCAAACACTCGTCTATATGGACGAAGACATTCCCGCGAAGGCTCGATTGGACAGAGGCTTAAGGATTACGGTCAATCTGGAAGGCAGCGAGCCAGGCGAAGTTATCGCCTATAAGGCAAGGCCGAACGCTCCTGTAGTCGAATTAGACCGAATCAATCACTATTCGCCGGATGAATTCTGGGAACCTCGCTACCAAAGCGCTAGCAAGACCCTTATTCTCGATGCAGGAGCCTTCTACATTCTCGCTTCTAGGGAAAAGGTACGCGTTCCCCCCGATTTTGCGTCCGAAATGGTTGCGTTTGATCCAGCGGATGGTGAATTTCGCATCCACTACGCCGGGTTCTTTGACCCGGGGTTCGGGTACGGAGCGAGTGACATCAAGGGCACTCGTGCTGTGCTAGAAGTACGGGCTCATGAAGTTCCATTTCTGATCGAGCACGGTCAATTGGTGGGAAGGCTAAATTACATGCCGTTGCTCTCCAAGCCAGACAAAGTCTACGGTGTGCAGATCGGCTCCTCGTACCAACAGCAAACGCTGGCATTGAGCAAGCAGTTCCGGCGAGACTAGTGGTCATCCTTGAATTCTCGTTGTCAAGAAAACAAAGAGATTTCTTAAACGCTTCTCGGAATGACACGCAGAAACCTCAACCCGCCTGGCGGCGCTTGCAACTTTGTGCCTTCAGACCGCACACTGACTTATGCGTGTCTTGGCCCGATTCATGATGTCCGCAATGGACGCCAATCATTTTCCTGCTCCTACGCTTCCTGAAATTGCATTCCTGGGGCGATCGAACGTGGGGAAATCCAGCGTCATTAATTCATTGCTGGGCGCGAAGTTGGCCAAGACCAGTTCGACGCCGGGGCGGACGCGAAGCATCAATTTTTTCGAGCTACGCTGGGCAGGGAAGCCGCAGCCGGAGCTGATCTTCGCCGACTTGCCGGGCTACGGCTACGCTAAGATTTCCCGTGAGATTTCCAGCCAGTGGCCTAGCTTCATCGAGCCCTATCTTCATCAACGGTCCACGCTGGCGTTGTGCCTGGCGCTGGTGGATGTGAACGTGCCTCCGCAGGATAATGACCGGCAATTACTAGATTTCCTGAGTGCTGCCGGGCGACCCTTCGTCATTGTGGGCACGAAGAGCGACCGGCTGTCGGGAAATCAGTTACGTAATTCCTTGCAGATTCTGGGGAGAGACTTTCCGCAGGCGAAAATCCTGCCCTTCTCGGCGAAAAGCGGTGCCGGAAAAGAAGAGTTGTGGCAGGAGATCCGGGCCGCGGTGACGCACTGAATTGTGAAAATTAGGCGACAGCGAACCGGAGTTGCCCCAAGCACAATCTGATTCCGTTATCATCTAGAAATTCATGTCCACATATCTAATTACTGGTGTTGCAGGTTTTATCGGGTCGGCGTTGGCGCGGGCAATTCTGGCGCAGGGCGACGGCGTGCGGGGTATTGACAACTTTTCTACCGGAAAACGAAACAATGTCGCCGAAATTCAGGATCGAATTGATCTTCGTGAAGCGGACCTGCTTGATCTGGAAGCGTTGCAGTCGGCGTGCCAGGGTGTGGATTTTGTCCTTCACGAAGCGGCAATTCCGTCGGTTCCCAGGTCAGTGTCGAATCCACTGGAGAGCAACCGGGCGAATGTGGACGCAACCGTGAACGTACTGGTGGCGGCCCGCAACGCCAAGGTGAAGCGTGTGGTGTACGCGGCCTCGTCTTCCGCTTACGGAGAGACTCCCACGCTGCCCAAGCGAGAAGACATGTTTCCGGCGCCGATTTCGCCGTATGCTGTGGCGAAATTGGCTAGTGAATACTACATGGCATCTTTTTTCCGCTGCTACGGCTTGGAGACGGTTTCATTGCGTTACTTCAATATTTTTGGGCCTCGCCAGGACCCCACTTCACCTTATTCCGGCGTGCTGGCTAAGTTCATCACGCAGATGCTCAAGGGAGAACAGCCCACCATCTTTGGCGATGGCAAGCAGAGCCGCGACTTCACTTATGTGGACAACGTGGTTCACGCAAATCTGCTGGCGTGCAAAGCGCCCGCCAATGGAGTGGCGGGAAATGTGTTCAATGTGGCCACCGGAAGCCGAATTGATCTGAACGAAATGTTCACTGTGGTCAAGAAAGTTGTGGGCTACCCCGGTGAGGTCCACTACGGCCCGGAGCGCGCGGGAGATGTGAAACATTCTCTGGCTGATCTGTCACGAGCGGAAAAATATTTGGGATACAGGCCGCAAGTGAATTTTGAAGAAGGTCTGCGCCGCACCATCGATTGGTACCGCGCTCAGGAAAAGTTGGCCAGAGCGTGAAGAGGCAGGCTTCAAGCAACCGAGCTTGGGGATGACGATTGATCAGTGACTGAAGTCTTTTACTGTTGGAAAATGGGTTGTGACTACACGAGCCGTCATCCTGAGTGCCGCTGCCACCGATCTTGCGGTCTTGGCCGCCACATATGCGGTACGCGGATGGAATGTCGCCGGGGCGCACGCGGCTGCGCGGAATACTGCCAGGCTTTCTGTGATGTGGTTCGCAGTGGCTTTCGCCGCGCCCGGATTGGCCCACTTCGTCCGTAGCCTGCCAGCACCGGCGACTCTGGTCCGCTCTTTCTTTGCGGCTCACGCCATTCACTTTGGAGCAGTCGCCGTTTTGATTACGAGATTTGAACTCTCCCACGTGTCACAACACCCAGGCCACGACGCTGCTGTAGTGCTAGGTGGATTCCTGCTCGTCCTGGTCACGGCGCTGACGGCCACGCCGGGGCCATTCTGGACCTATTCCTATCTTCATCGGACCACGTTGTATGTGGTGTTCCTGATTTTCTTCGGGGCTTATGCGGCGCACCCGACTAAACCTCTTCGCGCAGTGACGGTCCTTTTGGTTTTGGCACTGTTTCTCCGCCTTGGCGGTGCACGAAAGCTCTATTCACAAGCCGAACCGGCCACTTGAATAAAACGATGGAGCCTGTTTCCTGAAGCTTGTTGCCGAGATTTAGCCTTATCTGCGCTTCATTACCTTCGTTATCTGTGGCCGGGTTACGCGCCAGCTTACAGTTGCGGTATGACACTTTCCTCGATGGTGGTTTCTCGCGATTGGGCTGAAGTCAGCGTACTGGAATGCATACTGGGCGGATTACATATTGGCGTGGATGTGGAGCCGGAACCGGAACGCGCCCGCACAAAACTGGCGAAGTCGAAGATTGATGCCCTCATCGTGGATTGTGATCTGGAAGGGACCGCCGATTTTCTCCGCGGATTAGGCGATGGCATGAACTCGGTTCCGCTGGTGATCGTAAGCGGATCGAATGGCCATGCGCGCTTGCAAGATTCACCGGCGACGTTCACATTCCAGAAGCCGATTTCCGTGGAGCAAGCGGTGCATACGCTGTCCGCGGCGCGCAATATGATTCTCGACGGCCGGCTGCGCTACAACCGTCAAGCCCTCGATCTGCCCCTGGTTCTCACCTCCAGCCAAAAGAAGCGAGTGGACGCGCACCTGATGAACCTCAGTCAGGGAGGCGTAGGCATCCGGCTGCATCGTCAGGTGCCGTTGTCGGGAGCAGTACGAGTTAGCTTTTGCCTTCCGGAAACAAAGACTCGTATGAAGATGCAGGGAGAAGTGGCCTGGACCGACCGGCTAGGCAATGCCGGGATCCGATTCCTCGAAATGACTCCGCCAGTAAAGCGCGATTTGAAGTTGTGGCTGGCTCAGCAGTACTTGTCGCATTGACGTTTGTGTCAGTGGCAGCGTCTTACCAGGCACTCTCTTGGCCTTTCAACCGTATTAGTCGCGTAGGGTAGCCTGCTACGGTGTGATCTCGAATACTGACCCAAGGGTTGCCACAGCGTCGCCCCCGGTCGCCCCATAGAGATTCCCTGCTGCGTCAAAGATCACGCCGCTATGTGGGTAGGCTCCTGGATCATCGACAAAATAATGCAATACGGTCGCGTTCCATCTGCCCTTAGAGTTGGGCGCGAGCTTGAAAACTACGCCGCAGCCGAAACCTTGGCAGTCACTGAGGTTGCCGCCTTGCTCCGTCGTGCCATAGAGATTTCCATCTTGGCCGAAGATCAAGCTGTTATTGGGATAGGCTCCATTACTGCCAACGAATTCATGTAGCACCGTCTCAGTCCATCCACCCTTCGAGTTGGGCGTCAGCTTGAATACGATCCCGCAGCCGTAAAAGTTACAGGTGCTGAGCTTCCCGCCACCCGCCGTGCCGTAAAGATTGCCAGCTCGGTCAAAGATCAGACCAGCCGTGCAACGATCTCCATCCTTGCCTGTGAAGCGATGAAGCACCTCTTCCTTCCAGCTTCCATCCGCCTTCGGGATCAACTTGAAGACCACTCCACAGCTGTCAGCGCCACATCCACCGAGCCCGCCGCCAAAATACGTCGTGCCATACAGATTTCCCACAGCGTCAGTAATCATCCCACCAACCGGAGCTAATCCATCTCGGCAGCTCTTAAAGGAGCAGAAGCTATGCAGAACGCTCTCCGTCCAACCTCCATCCGCCTTCGGCGTCAGCTTAAAGACCACTCCACATCCGTCACAACCACTGGCATGACCCAGACCACCTACCCCCGTCGTGCCATACAGGTTTCCCGCTATGTCGAAGATTAGCCCAGCAATAGGCTGTTGTCCGTCAGCGCAGTTCTTAAGAGAGCAAAAGCTATACAGTACGCTCTCGGTCCAGCTTCCGTCTGAGTTCGGCGCCAGTTTGAACACGGTACCGAAGCCGCCGACACCGATTCCATTCGTACCGCCTCCGTTTGTTGTGCCATACAGATTCCCCACTTGGTCCATGACCAGGCCGGCGAGTGGAACCGCCCCATCGGTGCAGTTGGTGAGGGAGCAGAAGGTATACAGAACGCTCTGGGTCCAGCCTCCGCCAGAGTTTGGCGCAAGCTTGAAGACCGTGCCGCAGCCATCGTTACAAGGACCGCTAACGCCTCCCTGCGTCGTGCCATACAGATTCCCGGCCTGGTCGAAGATCACACCGATCGGGAAATGTCCGTCTGTGGCCTTGAACCTATACAACGTTTTGTATTTACTCTGTGCCCAAGCCCCAGGTGTCAACACCAGCGCTACTATTGAGACCGTCAGCAGAACAGCGCTGAAAGCCCCCAAATTCTTGTTGCGTATCATGAATTCTCCTCCTTTGATGCTGACAGGAAAAGCAGCACGCCACCTAGGATGGCTCGCTCATCTCCTAACATTCTATGCTGCAAAAATGCTGCTAAGAGAAATACTCAACGGATTCCGAGCTCAAGAGGCGGTGCGGTGAACCGTGGGA
>Ga0207134_1198_pt2 | contig 13170 bp, 6 predicted proteins | sample Alteio_BWMinHeat_12_FD_153527 | JGI IMG/M metagenome (GOLD analysis project Ga0207134, IMG submission 153527) | Enriched cells from forest soil in Barre Woods Harvard Forest LTER site, Petersham, Massachusetts, United States -... | ecosystem: Environmental > Terrestrial > Soil > Temperate forest >... | reverse complement strand
GTCATCTACATCGACAAATGCCGAAGCAAAACCATAGCGGCCCTGCGGATCCGAAACGCCTGCTTTGACGCTGACATCGGTAAAAGTGCCGTCGCCATTGTTGCGGAAGAGGTGGTCGCCTTCGCCGATCAAGCCCAGAGGCCCGCAGAAAATGTCGACGCCGCGGAATTGGCACGCACCTTCGGGGACGCCGCCTTTGCCTGCAAAGACAGGCCGGTCGAGATCGTACTTGACGTAGCCGGGAACGAAAAGATCGAGCAGGCCGTCGTGATCATAGTCGCCCCAGGTTGGGCCCGTGGACCAGCCTCCCAGAGCGACGCCAGCTTTTTCGGCGACATCGGTGAATGTGCCGTCGTGGTTGTTGTGATAGAGGCGGTTCTTGCCGTAGTTGGCTACGTAGATGTCCGGCCAGCCATCGTTGTCGTAGTCGGCGACGGCGACGCCGAAGCCCCAGCGCTCGTTGGCGACGCCGGCCTTGTCTGTGACGTCAGTAAATGTGCCGTCATGGTTGTTGTGGAAGAGCATGGCGCGGGGCGGTGGTTCCTTGCCATTGATGGCGGGGACCGTGGAACCGTTGAGGAGATAAATGTCGAGCCAGCCGTCGTTGTCGTAATCGAGGAGGGCGACGCCGGAGCCCGGGGCGTCAATGATGGTGGATTTTTCGGGTCTGCCGGAGCGGTGGTGGAATTTATCGAGACCAGATTGTTTTGTGATATCGAGAAAAATGACCGGAGCACCATCGACGAAGCCGCCTGCGGTGATGGGGCGGGAGAGGGCGTCTTTGATGGGAGCGTGAGCGCCGCCGGTGGCCATGCCGGAGGGACTGAGTGGAGCGGGAGATTGGGGCTTTGGGATGGGTGGCGATGATTGTTGCTGACTTTGAGCCCGGCGCGATGAGACGAGGATAGCGATTGGGAGAACAATGAAGAGAACAAAGAGCAGGTTGCGATAGTGGCGCGCGCGCGGATTCATTTGCTGGGCGCACTTGGGAGTGGCTCGTCCATTTGCAAGATTTGATCGCAACGAATGTTTTTCAACGTTTGAAGAATGCCGCTGGGCCAGCGGATCTCGATGGTTTGGGCGACGGATTCGGTGCCTAGGCCGAAATGGAGGCGCTTGTCGCTAGAGGACAAGTAACTGCCGGCGGTGGAGACGGTGGCGAACTGCGGGCCTTTTGCGGTGACGAGTTTGACTGCCGCGCCGATGGCGTCGCGATTGCTCTGGTGGCCGACGAGCTTCAGAGTTAGCCAATGATTTTGCGTGGGCGTTTCGTTGTGGAGGATGTAGACGGGACCGTCGTTGGTGGTAACGACGGCGTCCAGGCGGCCGTCATTGTCGATGTCGCCGATGGCCATGCCGCGACTGAGCCAGGACTGATGAAAGAGTGCGCCGGAGTCCGCGGAGACATCGACGAAGTCTTTACCGGTGTTGCGCAGGAGCAGCATCGGTTCATGATAGTGAAGATTGGGATAGTTGAGTTCAACGGTGTCGAGATCGTGGCCCTGGGCGACTAACAGATCCTTCCAGCCGTCGTTGTCGTAATCCAGAAAACGAACGCCCCAACCGGAGTGCAGCATCGTGGAGCGCGCGAGACCAGTGCTGAAACTGGCGTAACTAAACGTGGAGTCGCCATTGTTCTGGTACAGGGCGTAGCGCTGATTCGCAAGATCCGTGATTACCAAGTCGGGCCAGCCGTCGTTGTTGTAATCGGCAAAATCGACGCCCATTCCCGCGTAGGTGCGGCCGTCGCCATCCACGGCGACCTGAGAGAGGAGGCCGACTTCCTCAAACGTCCCGTCACCTTTGTTGTGATAGAGAAATTCAACCATCGAGTCATTGGCGACGAAGAGGTCAATGTGGCCGTCGCGATCGTAATCGGCGATGGCGATGCCAAGGCCTTTGCCAGGTTTTGAAAGGCCTATTTTCTGCGAGACCTCGGTGAAATGACCATTGCCGTCATTGTGATAGACCAGCGGAGTGATGGGTTGGAAATAGTCAGGATGGCAATAGGAGCGGTAGCCTTCTTTGTGCTCGCCGCACCAGATGTCGTCGAAGTCCCACTGGACATACCGGAGGACGACGAGGTCGAGGAGGCCATCGTTATCTAAGTCCACCCAGGCGGCGCCGGTGGACCAACCGCTGCCCGCGACCCCGGCCTTATCGGTCACGTCGGTGAAGGTGCCGTCACCATTGTTGTGATAAAGCTTATTGCCGCCGTAAGCGGTTACATACAAGTCCTCGCAGCCATCGTTGTCATAATCGCCCACGGCGACTCCCATACCATAGCCAGAGCCTTGGAGGCCCGCCTTCTCGGTGACATCTTCAAACGTACCGTCCTGTTTCTGATGGAATAGACGGTTCCAGTATTGCGGCCCGGTTTTCTGCGGGACGCTGCCCTTGGGAGTGGGATCAGCGAGAGGCGCGCCATTCACAAGAAATATATCGAGTCGGCCATCGTTGTCATAGTCAAAGAGAGCGACGCCAGCTCCCATCGTTTCGGGCAGGTAATGTTTCGGGGTGTGGGAAGAAATGTACCGGAAATGTACGCCGAGAGCAGAAGCGAGATCTACGAATTTGCCGGGGAAAGGCTTTGCGGGGTCCCTGGGCTTTGGGCCTAGAGGGAATGGTCCTGCGGCTGTGAGAAGTGCGAGCAGTAGGAGTCCCGGCAAGATGCGCATACGGCTTCATACTACAGCATGAATGCACGAACGTTCGCCGCAAAGGCCAATCTCCAAGAGATGATGGGGGGAATGATAGTAGATATCTTTAGACGAATGAGTGGCTTACATGGGAATGTCGAAATGACATCGAGGTGGGTTGACACCCTTCTAGCTTCTCGGGAAGAGTACCACTCGGGCGCAAAAGGTTTAGTGTGTCCAATCACCTTGGGCGGTGTGGATGTGCGCATCGAGTATGATCCAAGCTTGGACCGGATTCTCGCGAACCACCCAGTTTTGCTCGCCTTCTTAGTGGAGATTGAGCTCATGGCGCAGGAATCTTGAGTCTCTGAATCGTGTTTAGCCAAGAAAAGCCGCTGGGCAAGTGGGGACACCATGAAAAAGTTCTTCGCAGTTACACTTTTCGCCTTTCTTCTATCAGCAGGAAACAGCTTGGCCCAGACCAAGGAGCCGCCGGATCCCTACAAGTCGATTCTCGATCGACTTGAGTCGATACTGACATTGCCACTCCCGGAGTGGCGCTACCACAATGACGTGGCGCACCCGGAAGACCCTTCACTTAATGACAATGATTGGCCCACCATGAAAATTCACGAAGAATGGAAAACCGGTGCGCGGGTGCTTCGCGGCTCGATTGAAATCCCGGAAAAGATTAACGGCTATGCGGTTCGAGGGTCGCGCGTGAAACTGGAGCTTCTTCTGACCAGCAACGATTCGATTACCATCACCGTGTTTTCCAATGGGTCGCTGGTCGAACGAGGCGACGAGGACGCGCAGCAGGCCATTCTGCTGACGGAGAACGCGCAACCCGGCCAGAAGTTCCTGATTGCCGTGCGCGTAAACGCAGGCCAAGGTGGCTCACAGATTTACCGCAGCCAGCTTAACCTGGAGGCCCCAGCCAACCGCCCGGATCCGAGCATCCTGCGCGAAGAGATTCTTTCCGCGCGGCCCATTGTGTCAGCGTTCCCGGACGGCAAGGCCGAGCGCGAAGCTCAGATCGATTCGTGCGTAAAAGCAATTGACTTCACTGCGCTGGACCGCGGAGATCAGGGAGCGTTCGATGAGTCATTGCGGCAAGCGCAAGCAAAACTGAAGGTGCTGGATCCCTGGCTGAAGCAATTCACAATTCGCGCCGACGGCAACTCGCACATTGATATGGCGTGGCTTTGGCCATGGACTGAAACAGTGGAGGTGGTGCGCAATACGTTTCGAAGCGCGCTCGACCTGATGCAGGAATACCCGGACTTCAAGTTCACGATGTCTTCCGCGCGCACCTATATTTGGATGGAGGAGAAATATCCCGATCTGTTCAAAGAAATCGAGCAGCGCGTGCGCGAGGGCCGCTGGGAAGTCGTCGGCGGAATGTGGGTAGAACCGGACCTCAACATGCCCGGGGGAGAATCCCTGGTCCGGCAGATCCTCGTGGGGAAACACTATTTTCATAATAAATTCGGAATCGACGTGAAGATCGGATGGAATCCGGATTCGTTTGGTTACAACTGGCAGCTTCCGCAAATCTACAAGAAGTCCGGCATGGATTATTTCGTGACGCAAAAACTGATGTGGGCCCACGAATTTACTACTTTTCCCTACAAACTGTTTTGGTGGGAATCGCCCGATGGCAGCCGCATTTTGACTTACTTTCCGCATGATTATGCCGCGGGGATCGATCCACCACAGATGGCCAAAGACCTTTCACTTTGGATTCCTTCGCTGTACGGGACAGACTCCAAGCAACAATCCGACATGCTGCACCTGTATGGCGTCGGCGATCATGGCGGCGGGCCCACGCGAACCATGCTGGATAACGCCACGCGCTGGATGAAATCCGACGTTGTTTATCCGAACTTGCGTTTTAGCACTGCGAGGTCCTTCTTTGACGACCTGGAGAAAAAACTGCCCACGATGACGGTGCCAACGTGGCGCGATGAACTTTATTTCGAATATCACCGCGGTGTGCAGACTTCCCAGGCGGAAACCAAGAAGCGCATTCGAAAGACCGAGGAGCTATTGCTGAACGCCGAAAAATTTTCAGCTATCGCCACGCTTTACAGTCGCCCCTATCCTTCGGAAGATTTCGATCGCGGTTGGAAGGATCTGCTCTTTGACGATTTTCACGACATCATGCCCGGCTCGGGAATCGCTGTGAATTATCTCGACGCCAAGCGCAATCTGGAAGACGTCAGCCGCGCCGGGCGCGCCATTCTCGACGGTTCGCTCGGGGAAATTGCGGCGCACATCAAAACGACGGAGCCGGGCGTTCCACTTGCCGTGTTTAACTCGTTGTCCTGGCCGCGCAATGAAGTTGTGGAGGCTGAGGTTCAGTTACCGGGTGCTTTGGCGGCGGTTGAAGTTGTCGATACTGCCGGAAAGGCGGTGCCTTCCCAGATGCTCACGATGGATCGCGGCACGCACCGCGTCCGGCTATTGCTCAAAGCGAGTGTTCCGGGCTTCGGTTATCGCACCTACTACGTTCGCGGGGCTGCAAAATCGCCAGCGGGGCTATCTGAGATCCAAGCTTCCGAGAGCACGCTCGAAAATGATTTGGTGCGACTGAGAGTGGACCCGCACACGGGATGCATGACCAGTCTCTTCGACAAGCGCAGCAAAACCGAGGCGCTCGCAGCCTCAGAAACAGATACCGGCGGTCCTACCCAAAGCGTCTGCGGCAATCTCCTTCAAACATTTCGGGACAAACCCAAACAATGGGACGCGTGGAACATCGACGCTGATTTTGAAAAGGAACACTGGGATCTCGACCATGCCGACGAAGTCAAACTCGTGGAGAACGGCCCGCTGCGTGCTAGCCTCCGCGTGAAAAATCATTTTCAGAATTCCACGTTCGTGCGCGACATTACGCTGACTGCTGGTTCGGCGCGCGTCGATGTGAACACCACGGCCGACTGGCACGAGAAACATATTCTCTTGAAGGTGGCGGTTCCCTCGAGCGCGCACAATGATAAAGCAACGTTCGAGATTCCCTACGGCTCGATTGAACGCCCGACAACCCGGAATACCCCAGCGGAAAAAGCGAAATTCGAAGTGCCCGCGCTGCAGTGGGCGGATCTCTCAGACGCCATACATGGCGTCAGCCTGCTGAACGATTGCAAGTACGGTTACGATGCAAAAGGCAACGTATTGCGGCTCTCGCTCTTGCGCTCCCCGGAATGGCCGGATGCTCACGCCGACGAAGGACGCCATGAATTCACCTACTCCCTTTATCCGCATGGCGAAACTTGGCGCGAGGCGCTGACAGTTCGGCGCGGGTACGAACTCAATTATCCGCTTCTGGCTAGACAGCTTGAGAAACACGAGGGAGAACTCAAAGACGAATTTTCTTTCATACGGATTCAGCCTGACAACGTGGTCCTGACGGCGGCCAAAAAAGCGGAGGAGGAGAACGCGCTCATCTTGCGGTTCTACGAGTGGGCCGGAAAAGAGACAGACGTTAAGTTGCGACTTCCGGCCAAGGCCATGAATGCATCCGAAACCAATTTGCTGGAAAGACCGGTGGGCGATCTATCTCTGCAGGAAGGCACCGTGACGGTTCACACGAAACCTTACGAGATCAAGACCATTCGGGTTAGCTTTGCTGCGCAGACGGCCAAGGAGTGACAGAGTTAGCAAAGACGCGGATCCCACGGATAACCGTGAGCGTAAAAGGATAGGCTGGTCGCATACGAAGGGCAGGCTGCCAGCTGTCCCTTTTGAGTCCCGTGTTAGAATCCACGCGCTATTCGCTGTGCGCTCTGAGCATCCTCATGGTTTGCCGATGATCTTGGATGGATCGAACTCTAAGAGTATTGGATGTTGCTTTTCAGTCTTGCTGGTACTCGGCGTTGTTTTTCCGGCTTCTTCTGCGGTCCCCTCTCAGGACAGTTACCCCGGCATTCTCAATCTGCAGGTAATTGTTGTGGATTCTCCTGGAAAGGCTCAGCAGATTCTGGATCGCCTCAATAAGGGTGAGGATTTTGCCGGAATTGCCAAATCCGACTCGATCGATCCAAGCGGACCGCAAGGCGGCTACATCGGACTTGTTGAGCCTGCAACCCTCCGTCCAGAGTTGCGAGAGGCTCTGAAGGGTATCCGTCCTGGGCAGGCCACGAGCGCAATCGTTGTGCCTTCCGGTTACGTCATTCTCAAACTCCTCCCCGAGAATCAGCCTGGCGTTGCGCAGGGGATGGGCCCGGGACAAGCCCGCGATCTTCCTCTCGGGGGTCAAGGAGCCGTGCGCTATCCAGCCGATGTGGTTGGCCAAGTTCTCGCTGACATGCTTTTCCAGAAATTCCCCAAGCCCTCCAATTGGGAGCAAGACCTGCAGGGCATCTGCGATATTCGCAAACGCTCGCTGGCCGCGGGAGTCGACCGGCTGCAAGAGCTGTTCGAACCCGCGAACAAACCGCGATTGGAAGCCATGAAGCCCTTTGACGTGGTCCAGTCACACTACGCATTGGCGCAACTTCAGGCCTACCAGGGAAACATGGAACAGGCTGTCGAACACTGGGAGGCGGCCTACAAAATTGCAGCCGCTGAAATCCCCGCGGGAATCCCCCAGTTGATGGAAGTGCTCGGCGTCGCCTATCTCCACAAGTCAGAAATGAAGAATGATGTTTATCGCCATCCGGGAGATTGGTGTCTCTTCCCGCCGCGCCTCGCCAAGTCTTATCGGGTAACGGACGATTCCGAGAAAGCCGTTCAATATTTTCTGAAGTATCTGGCGATAAGACCAGAGAGGTCCGATCAAGTCCAGGTGAAATGGCTTCTCAATCTTGCCTACATGACCATCGGAAAATACCCTTCGGGCGTTCCTCAGCAATATCTGATTTCCCCATCGGCGTTCGAATCGAAACAAGATGTGGGCCGATTTGTGGACGTGGCATCCCAAACAGGCTTGAATTTTGCGGCCATGGCCAATGGCGTGATCACCGACGATTTCGAAAACAACGGGCTGCTGGACTTAGCCGTCTCGAGTTACGACGTCTGTGCACCGCTGCATTTCTTCCACAACAATGCCGACGGCACATTTACCGATCGAGGTCCGCAGGCCGGGCTTTCCGGCCAACTGGGCGGCCTCAACATGATTCAAGCCGACTACAACAACGACGGCTGCACGGATATCCTGGTGTTGCGCGGCGCTTGGGAATTTCCCATGCGAAAATCATTGTTGCGAAATAATTGCGATGGTACGTTCACCGACGTCACGCGCGAAGCGGGCCTCACCGAACCCGCGACGCGCACGCAAACCGCCGTCTGGGCCGATATCGACAACGACGGCTTCCTGGACTTGTTCGTGGGCAACGAAAATGGTCCCAGCCAGCTTTTCCGCAACAAGGGCAACGGCACCTTTGAAGACATCTCTCAGTCCGCCGGCGTGGACAAAATTGCTTTCACCAAGGGCGTTGTCGCCGCTGATTATGACAACGATGGGTTTGTGGACTTCTACGTCTCCAATCTTTACGGCGGCAATTTCCTCTATCACAACAATCACGACCTCACGTTCACCGAAGTCTCCGAAAAAGCCGGCGTGCATCAGCCACACTCGCAAAGCTTTGCCACCTGGTTTTTTGATTACGACAACGATGGCTGGCCGGATCTTTTTGTTACTTCGTATTTCTTTTCTGCCGACGAAACCCTGCGCAGCTATCTTGGTCTTCCGCGAAATGTCGAGACGCTTAAGCTCTATCGGAACATGAAGAATGGGACGTTCAAGGATGTGACGGCTGAAGTTGGCCTCGATAAGATCAACATGCCCATGGGCGCCAATTTTGGCGACGTCGATAACGACGGCTTCCTGGACATTTTTCTCGCGACGGGGGGCCCTGAGTACGGTGCTCTCGTTCCCAAAATGCTTCTTCGCAACAACGAGGGAAAATCTTTCGTGGACATTACTGCCTCGTCGGGGACCGGCGAGCTCCACAAAGGTCACGGCGTGGCCTTCGCTGACCTCGGCAACAATGGGCGGGAAGATATCCTTGTCTCTATCGGAGGCGCTACCCCGGGTGACGCGCATGCATTCCGTGTTTTTCAAAACCCGGGAAACGGCAACGACTGGATCACGGTCAAGCTTGTCGGTGTAAGAACAAATCGCTCGGCGATCGGGGCCCGCATCCATCTGACCGTAGAGAATGAGGGTAAGCCTCCGCGGTTCATCTATCGGACCGTCGGGAGCGGCGGTTCGTTTGGCGCTTCACCGCTTCAGCAACATATTGGGCTGGGCAAGTCCGCGAAGATCACCGATCTGGAGATTTGGTGGCCAGCGAGCAATACGAAACAGAATTTTTCGGATGTCGGCATAAATCAATTTATCGAAATCAAAGAGTTCGCCAAGGAATACACTAGACTGGAGCGCCTGTCGTTTCGTCTGGGAAGCGCGAAACGGGACGCCACGAAGTTGTCAGATTTAACCGCGCAGAAACCAGGCGCGAACAGGTAGCGGAGCCCGCAAGACAATTTATGAGCCTGACTCAAATCAAGATGCGAATACTGCCAATACTTTTCTTGTGCTGTTGTATGCCACTGAGTTGGGCTGCCGAGCGCCACCCCGCTTTTGGATTGGTTTTGCAAGTCGATCGGGCTCATCTTTCCCTTCGAGTCTCCTGCCGCGAGATCTCCGGCTACATGGACGCCATGGCGATGGAAATTCCAGTTCGAAACGCCAAAGACCTGGATGGCTTGCAACCGGGCACTCTGATCGATTTCACGCTCGTCGTGGAGAAAGCCTCCGTGTACGCGGCCGGAATTCGTATCCATCAATTCCAGAGCAACGATCCGGAACCGATGGCTGTTCGTCAGCTTAATCTCCTCGATGGTCTCGTCGGCTCAGGTTCCGATGCAGCAAAGAAGCTAGAAATCGGGCAGCGCGTCCCGGATTTCTCCCTCATCGATCAAACCAGCCAATCCGTTTCGCTCTCTTCATTCGCAGGCAAGGTGGTTGGCATCACGTTCATGTATACACACTGCCCGCTTCCCAATTACTGCTTTCGCCTGTCCAATAATTTTGGCATGGTCCGAAAGCGTTTCCCGGATCACTTGGGACGCGACTTGATCCTCTTAAACATCACCTTTGACCCTGTACACGATCAGCCCGAGGTTCTGGCTGAATATGCCCGCAACTGGAATGCCGCTGGCGTTCCAGGCTGGTATTTTCTAACTGGCCCAGTCCTCGAGGTCCAAAAAGTGTGTCATGAGTTCGGCATGCGTTTCTGGCAAGACGAAGGTCTCATCACGCACGCTCTCCATACGCTCATCCTGGACCGGCAAGGAAGAGTAGTTGCCAATTTGGAAGGTAACGAGTTCACCGCCCAGCAACTGGGGGACCTTTTCGACACCGTGCTGCGCGAGCCGAAATAGGTCAGCTTTGCTTAAGTACTCGCGCAGCAGAGTCTCATAGATCTGTAAAGAGACGCCGCCCTCTTCCCCAGATCCCGCTCTCCCTAGAACCGAAAATGCGGTTGAAACGAAGAACATGTGAAGAGGCCGCAACATTGTTACGAAGACCGGGAATTACGGCATGGCGGGGTTCTCGCAGAGCGCACAGACGCAGACCAAGTCGAGCAGCTGCCATCGCAGAATATCGATGAGAATCGGTAACAGTACCCGCTGTCATAAAAACGTAATACTAATCGTGGTGAATGGTGGCAAAATGCGGACGAAAGGTGAATAAAGAAGGAGAAAGTGATTCGTCAGGTTTAGTCGCAACTTGCTGATTTCCTTCGATTAGTGCCAACTCCGGCAAGTTCTGATGAAGTTGGTCGTTCGGCTGTTAACCGAAGGGTTGCTAGTTCGAATCTAGCCCGGGGAGCCAACTTCCCTTCAATCAATGAGTTAGCGGCTGCTCTTTTTCAGTCTTTGGCGACTGCAGTAAGAACGTAGTACGCGTCCCGGAATTCTCAACAAGCGAACCGACACGAATCGCGCAAAAACCCAATGTTTTCTGCGAAAACGCCTGTCGAAAGGCCAGACCCCTTCGGTTCGTAGCCGAATGCTCGGGCATTTTCTCAACCGATTGATGCACCGCGATTTGGATTGGACCGCGCCGAATCTCCGGTAAACACTAGCCGACTTGAACAAAGCCGCTGGCGCGGCAGACGCTTCGCGTGTCGCGGTGGGCTAGGCGCCTTCTCCAGATATTTCATTGTAGCTTGCCAGCCTCTTGTGGTATGTAGATAGCCTACGTACTGGTAAGGAGTACTTCTACATACCAAGCCTATGACCTCAGCCAAGGAAAAGTATCAAAGCCGCACCGAAATCCTCCAAGGTACCTTGGACATGCTCATCCTCCAGGTCCTCCACTGGGGGCCGCGCCATGGATATGCGCTCAGCAAGGTCATTCGCACAGACTCGGGTCAGATTCTCAAGGTGGATACCGGATCCCTCTATCCAGCCCTCCACCGCTTGGAACGCAAAGGTTGGATCGCCGCCGAATGGAAAGCTTCGGAACTTGGCCCGCGGCTGAGAATCTATCGCCTGACGAAATCTGGGCGCCAACAGTTAGTCGTGGAACGCTGTCGCTGGGCCCAACTGACGGAAGCTATTGGTGGCATTTTGAATCCGGCAAAGCAGGAGAGTGAATCATGAGATTCCTTTTCCGGTGGCGTAAGCGGCGCAATGAAGAACTCAACGAAGAAATTCAAGGTCACTTGGAACTCGCCGCGCGCGAGAACATGGAATCGGGTCTGGCGCCCAAGGATGCGCAAACTGCTGCGCGTCACGAATTCGGAAGTATCGCGCTTGCTGAGGAGGTGACGCGAGACATGTGGGGTGGGCGCTGGTTTGCAGACCTGTTGCAAGATATTCGCTTCGCCCTCCGCACGCTGCGCAAATCGCCTGGGTTCACCGCCGTCGCCGTCCTCACCCTCGCCCTCGGCGTCGGCGCCAACACCGCCATCTTCAGCTTCATCGACGCCGTGCTCTTGCGCTCCATACCAGTGAAAGATCCGCAACAACTCGTTGTCTTCAACTGGAGCGCCCGTGCAAACCCGAAACTCCAGGGCCATAGCAGCTATGGCGACTGCGCGGATCAAACTGGCATCGGCGATTGCTCCTTCTCCATACCGTTTTACAAAACCGTTCGCGCGCAAGCTGGCGCCTTCTCCGGCATGGCCGCGTTCGCTGGTCCGCTTGATGTCGACCTCAGCGGCAACGGCGCCGCCAGCATCGTCCGCGGCCTGTACGTTTCCGGCGATTTCTTCTCCACTCTGGGCGTCAGCACTTTTATCGGCCGCCCGCTTACTCCCTCCGATGATTCACCGTCCGCGCCGCCCGCCGTCGTTTTGAATTACGCTTATTGGGTCCGCGCTTTCGGAGCCGCTCCGTCCGTCCTCGGCCGGACCGTCCGCCTGGATAGCACCACCGTCACGATTGTCGGCGTCGCCGACCCGCAATTCACCAATCTCACGCCCGGCAAGCCGCTGGATTTTTTCATGGCGTTCTCTGTCGCTGATAGCGTCCGCGGCGAGTGGTGGGGTAACGAAGATCGTCTTTCCGACCCCACCGACTGGTGGGTCGTTATACTCGGGCGTCTCAAGCCCGGCGTCTCCATCAGCCAAGCGCAGGCCGCCGCCACTACAATTTTTGGCAGCGAAACGCTTCACGGCGCGGCGCCGCTCTTCAAATCCGAAGATGCCCCCATTGTCTTTCTTCGTCCTGTGCGATCGGGCCTTGACGGAGAGACCAGCCAGATTGCTCCAGCCCTTTACGTCACCGTGGTCATCGTCGCTTTCATTTTGCTGATCGCCTGCGCCAACGTTGCCGGACTCACGCTGGCTCGCTCTGCCTCGCGCCAAAAAGAGATGGCCGTTCGTCAAGCGCTCGGAGCCGGCCGAGTGCGCATTGTCCGCCAGCTTCTCACGGAAAGCATTTTGCTGGCCTGCGCCGGAGGAGCGCTCGGCGTGCTCGTAGCTATCTGGGGCGTCGACGCGATCGCCACTTTGCTTTCTAACGGATCCGGCCAGCCGTTTCCTTTCGCTGTCGCGCCGGACTGGCGTGTGCTCCTCTTCACGCTCGCCATCACATTTCTTACCGGAATTCTTTTCGGCCTGGCGCCCTCGCTGCGCGGCTCGCGCGTCGATTTGACGCCATCCTTAAAAGAAAGCGCCTCTTTGCTGCCCGGTGCCGCGGCGCACAGCGGCCGCCGGTTTCGTCTCGGCGATGCGCTCGTCGTCGCGCAAGTCGCGCTCTCTATGGTCGTCCTCGTCGGTGCGGGACTCCTGGTCCGTACCTTGCGCAATCTTCACAGCATCAATCCCGGCTTCGACGCGCAGAATATCTTGCTCTTCGGCATTGATCCGCATCTCGCCGGTTACACCGACCAGCAAACGCAGCAGCTTTACGCCAATCTGCAGCAGCGTTTCGCCGCGCTGCCCGGCGTAATTTCCGTTAGCTACTCCGAAGAGGCACTTCTGAGCGGCAGATGGTCCGCCGGCGACGTTCACGTCGACAGCGCGCCGCCGAAGCAGAACGCGAATACGGGCGAGCCAGGATTTGTTTTTGC
>Ga0207134_1209_pt2 | contig 13197 bp, 10 predicted proteins | sample Alteio_BWMinHeat_12_FD_153527 | JGI IMG/M metagenome (GOLD analysis project Ga0207134, IMG submission 153527) | Enriched cells from forest soil in Barre Woods Harvard Forest LTER site, Petersham, Massachusetts, United States -... | ecosystem: Environmental > Terrestrial > Soil > Temperate forest >... | reverse complement strand
AATGGAAATCTACTTTTGACAATGATTGTGTCAGCAAGTTTTGAATCCATAGCAGTTAAGCCGGCCGACATAGCAATAAGAATTACCATTATGATAATGTATTGATTCTGGGATCCGGTTCTGGTAATGATGTCGCCTGTGCTTTAGCTAGCAAAGCCAAGCATATCGATGCAGTAGAAATTGATCCGGTAATTAGTCATCTGGGCCGTATAAAGCATCCTGATCATCCTTATCTTGATCCACGCGTCACGCTCTACAATGAGGATGCTAGAACTTTCCTTCGCTATACTAAAAATAAATATGACTTGGTAGTATTTGGTTTTGTTGATCCAGGCTGTACAATTCGATCTTCGTCCTTCCTACGGGTCGACCATTATGTCTATACGATAGAATCTATAGAATCTGTATTGAAATGTTTAAACCCAAATGGATTAGCAGCTATCCTTTATGCTCCAGATGCGAAAGATCACATCACCGCTCGCCTATATAACACTATTAAGCAAGCCTGCGGAGCAGACCCACTTACCTTTGCTAACAATAAAGGTTATACGATATTGTTCTTTGGACCAGGAACATATAATGTCCATACTGTAATGCGCAATTACCCGGAGATACGACGATGGTCTATGCCAGCTGATCTAGCCACTATCAGACCTTGTACAGATCAATGGCCATTTCTCTACACCAGCTTAAACTATGGAGGAATCACCCTCTACTTAGGAACTTTACTGGCTGTAGTTGCTTTTCCAGGTATATTCATTTTTTACATTCAACGTAAAAGTGCCCAATTAGCCGATACGGGAAATATGTTTTTTCTTGGATTAGCTTTTATGCTAATCGAAACTAAGTCCATAGTAGAACTTTCCCTGCTCTTCGGTGCAACTTGGCTCGTTAGTTCGGCAGTGATTACAATGATATTGGTACTGGCATTTCTTGGTAATTTAATTGTCCAGAAAGTTAAGGCAATACCTTTAACATACCTGTATTTTGCTCTTCTTGGTAGTTTCGCTATACAGTACTTTTTATCTATCCCGAATAAAACCGATTGGCCGCCAGTAGCTGTTGCCATACTTGCTACTCTAATTGCCTGTCTGCCTATTTTGTTTAGCAGTATGATATTTTCCTATTGCTTCCGCCAATCAGAACATCCTTCTTCCTTTTTAGCCGCTAATTTGTTAGGCGTAGCTTTCGGCGGTCTAACAGAAAATTTAAGCTTGCTATTTGGCATAAAAGGACTAGTGCCAATTGCAGTAGTAATTTATTGCTTTTCGGCAATTTGCTTGAGCAAATCAAAATCGCAGCTTTTGTTCAACAAATCAATAAGAACTTGAACTGTCCTGGCTAATAGTAATTTTCATTTGGCTTTCTCCACGAATAAATCCATAAATTCATTGACTGGCATTGAGTTAAATTTCTCAATATCACTAAAGACATTTTGAATTTTCTCTATTTGTTCACTATTAAAATTTGTGCTTAAATTCTTAGCAAACTTTTCTTTTAATAAAGGGAGTCCTTCGCTGCGGCGCCGTTTATGCCCTAATGGATATTCAACTTCAATTCTTTCACTCTTACTACCATCTTTAAAAAATATTTGTACAGCATTAGCAATCGAGCGTTTGTCGGGGTTTAGATAATCTTTAGTATATTGCTTACTCTCGATACAAACCATTCTTTCTCTTAAAGCATCTATGCGCAGGTCGCTTGCAATATCATCTTCGTAATGGTCAACTGTTAATGTGCCAAAAATAAGTCCGATAGCAGTCATATATTGAATACAATGGTCTCTATCGGCCGGATTTTTAAGAGGGCCCTTTTTATCGATTATACGCAAAGCGGATTCTTGAGTAGTAATTTCTACCTTGTCAATATCTTTGAGACAATCTTTAATTTGCGGATGTAATTTCACAGCGCACTCTATTGCCGTCTGTGCGTGAAATTCGGCTGGATAGGCAATTTTAAATAAGATATTTTCCATTACATAAGAATCATAGTTATGCCCTATAGAGAGTGGCTGCCCATGAAATGAAGCGTCATAAAAGCCCCAGGTTTTAGCCGAAAGTGCTGCAGGGTAACCCATTTCTCCGGTCATCGAAATAAATGCCAGTTGTACACCGCGGGCGGTGGCGTCACCAGCAGCCCATGATTTGCGTGATCCAGTATTAGGGGCATGTCTATAAGTTCGCAGTGGATGACCATCAATCCAGGCATTAGACAATGCGTTTAAAATATGCTGGCGCGAGCCCCCTAGCATTTTAGTAATAACAGCCGTTGTAGCAACTTTTACTAATATGACATGGTCCAAACCCACTTTGTTAAAACTATTCTCTAACGCTAGCACCCCCTGGATTTCATAGGCCTTAATCATAGCTGTGAGAATGTCTTTCATGGTTAAAGGCTCATTAGTGTAAATAGCATTTTCTTTGCGAGGAAAGTCGTTTACTCTGCGACTCAAATAATCAGCAACCGCTAAAATGCCCCCCAGGTTATCAGAAGGGTGTCCCCACTCTGCTGCTAGCCAGGTATCGTTAAAATCCAACCAGCGAATAAGCAAACCAATATTGAAGGCACCAGTAATTGGATCAAGAACAAAGCTAGTGCCCGGCACTCGGCAACCATTTGGCACAGTAGCAGATATGATAGGACCCAAAAGTTTTACACATTCTGCATAGCGAAGGGCAAGAATCGCGCAACCCAGGCTATCCATTAAGCAATACCGCGCAGTTTCATATGCTTCGTTTTTAGCTACAAGCAAATAATTATCAACATAGTCAGCAATGTCTTCCAATGGTTTATCAAAGGTATCAATCGCTATTCTATTACTAGTCACCTTTTCCCTCTTTAGCGACTGTTTCCTCTATATGTCGGCTGATTTGGATTTATCTCTTTTCCATCGGCAACCATGGCAATGGTTCTGGTCCAATATAATCTGCCGTTGGCCGAATAAGCTTGTTATTTTGGCGCTGCTCAATTATATGGGCAGACCAACCTGGCGTGCGAGCAATAACAAAAATAGGAGTAAACATCTTTATGGGAACGCCCAATAGATAATAAGCAGAAGCACTATAGAAATCCGCGTTAGCAAAGAGCTTTTTCTCATCCCACATAATTTTTTCAATGCGTTCTGAGATATTAAAGATGGTCATATCACCTGAAGCTTCAGATAATTTTCTTGACCATTCTTTGATAATGGCATTGCGCGGATCACAGTTTTTATAAACGCGATGACCAAAACCCATAACAAGCTTCTTTTGTCCAAGCATATCTCTGATACCTGCTTCTGCTTTATCCGGATTTTTAAATTGATTAATAAGCTCCATAGCTGCTTCATTAGCACCACCGTGTAACGGTCCTCGCAAAGTACCAATGGCTGACGTTATAGCTGAATAAAAATCTGACAAGGTACCAGCAGTCACTCGAGCAGCAAAAGTAGAAGCGGCAAATTCATGCTCAGCATATAAAATCATAGAGGCATCAAAGCACCGAATTTCATCAGGTTTAGATTTTTTTCCATGCAGTAGACTAAGAAAATGTCCAGCTATGTTATCGTCATCAGTTTCTAGTTCGATTTTCTTGCCAGATTTACGGAAGTGATACCAGTAAAGAAGCATAGAGCTAAATGAAGACATTAGTTTATTGGCAATATAGATTTGATCGCGGTCTTTTCCTTCCGGAAGAATCGTTCCCAAAGCTGAACAGCCAGTTCTTAAAACATCCATTGGATGGGCAGTAGCGGGTAATTGCTCAAGTATGGTTTTAAGCGGCACGGGCAAATCACGCATCTTAGCTAGTTGCTTTTTATATTGTTGCAATTCATTTTGGTTTGGTAATTTGCCATAGATAAGCAAATAAGCTACTTCTTCAAAGCAAGCGTTAGCTGCTAAATCTTCAATCGCATAACCACGATAGGTTAAACCTACGCCAGCCTTACCAACTGTGCAGATTGTTGTTTCCCCAGCAATTACCCCTGCTAAACCGCCTTGTTTGGGAGCAGTGGTGCTTTCAGCCATAGTACCTTTGCTAGACATTTCTAACTCTCCTTAACCGCACAAATATCTTTGTCTGGAGCAAATAATTTATCTAATTTCCTTTCATACTCTTCGTACCGTAAAAAATCATATAATTCATCCCGGCTTTGCATTTTATTGACGACCTCTTTTTGACTACCTGTTTTCTTGATTATTTTATAAACATCCAAGGCAGCGGCACTCATTGCCCGAAAAGCAGACAAAGGATAAAGCACTAAGCTTACGCCAGCACCTTTTAACTCATCAACAGTAAAGAGAGGTGTCTGGCCAAATTCAGTAATATTGGCTAATATCGGCACATTGATTGCTTTAGAAAATTCTTTGTAGTCTTCCAGCCGGGTAACTGCCTCAGCAAAAATCATATCCGCACCGGCTGTGACATAGGCCTTGGCCCTAGAAATTGCAGCATGAAGCCCTTCGCTTGCAATAGCATCCGTGCGCGCCATGATAATAAAATCCGGATCAGTTTTGGCGTCAACCGCCGCTTTGATACGATCCACCATTTCTTCTTTACTAACAAGAGCTTTACCGGGGCGATGGCCACAACGCTTGGCAAAGACTTGATCCTCAATATGGATAGCAGCAGCGCCGGCCTTTGTCATTTGGCGTACAGTACGAGCAATATTAAATGCACTACCAAATCCGGTATCAGCATCTACTATTATGGGGAGCCCGGTCACACTAGAAATTCGCCTGACATCCTCAATAACATCATTTAAAGTTGTAATGCCTAGATCAGGCAATCCATAGGACGCGTTAGCAACCCCGGCGCCTGAAATATAGAGGCAGCGAAAACCTACTTTCTCAGCCATAACGGCACAATAGGCATTTATGGTACCAATTACTTGAAGTGGCTTTTCAGCCTTCAGGGCAGCTTTTAATTTAGTTCCTGCAGAGGTTGATTCACTCATAATAGCAATAGTCCATAATAACTAGTCAGTATAATATCACGCTCCTGACATTTACCTGCCAATTATACGTATTGCCCAGCAGCAAAGCCAGATGACCATGCCCATTGAAAATTATAACCGCCTAGTTGTCCTGTCACATCAACAACCTCACCGACAAAATACAATCCATTTATTTTTTTTACTTCCATTGATCGCGAAGATAATTCAGCGGTATCAACTCCACCCTTCGTGACTTCCGCCTTTTTGTAACCGACCGTACTTTCTGGAAATATCTGCCAGGCTTTTAAAGTCTGAGCAATTTGCCCTAAACCTTTTTCTGACATTTCAGAGAGATTGCCATTGAATGAATAGTATTGACAAAATTCTTCTGCAAATCGCTTTGGCAGAACTTCGCATAATATATTTTTGACTTCAGTTCTAGGTTTGTCTCTCCGCATTTGACTCAAGAACATGCTTGGATCAATATCAGGCAATAAGTTAATTGTTATAGGCATAGATTTTTCCCAATACAAAGACGCTTGTAAGCTTGCTGGTCCGCTTAGTCCATTATGCGTAAAAAGTATATTTTCGCGAAAGGCAACATTATTACAGGTCACTACAGTATCAACTGACACACCAGCAAGATTCTTAAAGTAATTCAACTCTGTCGCCTTTAAATTAAAGCCATCCAATGCAGGTGATGGCTCAATGATTGATAGATTAAATTGCTTAGCAATCTCATAACCATAACTGCTAGCTCCTACTTGCGGTATTGAAAGCCCACCGGTACCAATTACTAGCGATTCGCAAGCAAAATTTTCCTTATTAGTTTTAATTGTAAAATTGTCATTTTTTTCTATAGCTTCTGTTTGACACCCCAATTGAAATGAAATACCGAGCTTGTGGCATTCACCTACGAGTAAATCAACAATTTCATGAGCAGAATTGTCACAAAATAATTGTCCCAATTTTTTCTCATGGAATTTAATGCCATGGCCTTTCACAAGCTCAATAAAATCATGCGGCGTATAGCGAGCCAGGGCCGACTTGCAAAAGTGTGGATTTTTCGAAACAAAAGACTCCGGGCAAGTATTGATATTAGTGAAATTACATCTGCCTCCGCCAGATATTAGAATCTTGCGACCAATTTTATGACTATGATCAACAAGGACTACTTTGCGCTTGCGTTTGCCTGCTTCAATAGCGCACATCATGCCAGCGGCACCGGCACCAATGATTACAACATCGCAGATCTTCATTCTTGAATCTTAGTTGTTTTTTCCAATACAAATAAATGCGGCTCTTTACGAATGGCTTTATATCCCTCTTCGTTAATTGTGCCAGTGCGATGCATACTAGCAATAAAATTATAGGGCAAATTGTGGCCAATACCTGTTATAGTCATATCAATGATATCTTGTTTGTCGAGCTGACAGAGATTACTGAGCAAAGGACCAGGTCGTCCAAGCCGCTCAAAACGTCCATGTGCTAGAGACGAAGCTTTCAATCTACTATCATCTAAAACCATAAAAATTCTTGTTTTCTCGGCTTGAGAAACAATATGTTTATCATGTTTTAGATAGGATCTAGCATCTATATCTGGTTGGGACAAAATTATTTCTCTATATTTTGGCAATACTTGGCCACCATATGTCCTCTGAAAACGCCTTACTAGTGCCTCATCAACAAAGGCAGCACCCATGCTGTGTCCAATTAAAGTAGTATTAGCAGGAGGTACGTATTTAGCTACAGCATCCAAGAATTTACAAAAATCATCATAACTTTGTTCAGCCAATGTTTCATTAGCTAAATAATGAGTAAATCCAATTGGCGAAACCCAGTCATAAACAACTACTGGTGCCCCCATTTGCACAGTCAACTTAGCTGCTCTTTCCATTGATGTTTTATAGGTAGCACAACAGCCATGTATAAATAAAACTGCTTCGTCACTACCTGTAATACCGTAGTATTTGTCAAAAGCTTTAACCATTTGAGCCGCTGAAAACTCTTGATCAGGCATTTTATGCTCTTGCAGGATCGGCGGTACTTCGCCAGGCGGTAATGGGTTTTGCAGATGTATTGATTGCCAACCCATATGTTCCATTGTGTCATGCGCAAGGGAAGGGCTCGCCGGATAAGGAATTATAATATTCTTTATGCCAAATAAAAGACCTTTGTCATTCTTTTGTTCAATGTAATCTATTGCGTTGGAATCAGTATTACGCACGCGATTAGTAGCATAAAAAACAGGTACTATTAACCAATCGGAAATACGCTCTGTACTTTCCTTTACTGGTGCCAGTCCCATCATCGTTGAACAAGCGGTTAAAATAAGGAAAAGTCCAGTTAGAACCCAGCTCAAATGCTTAGCTTTTATCAACCTTCTTTGGTCTATCATCTAGCAATCCATTACTATTTTATTCTTTTGATTTTTCACCATCGGCTTGATTAGCCACTGTTTTGGTAGCCGTAGCTTCTGCAATACGCTTGATTGTTTCCAAGCGTCCTTTTACATCTTTAGTGGTATTCGTGCGCGTTATCTCAGCTTTGAAAGGTATATTTATATAAGCATCCACATATGCTTGCAATTGTAATTGTGTCGATCGGCCCTCATTAGCCGGATTAATTAACCAACTGCCAAAAGCAGACCTAAATTTGTCCGAACTGAGCAAATGGTAATCAACACGCTGGTAAGGCGTGTCCTTTTCCTGCCACAGACATTCTACGTTACCAAGAATAGTCACACCTTGCATATTCTCCTTTACTGTGCCGCCATCGGCAGTAACCGATAATTGTTTTCTGCGTGCGGCGGTATTATTCCTGTATTGACGAATTACCTCATAGACTACCTTTGGCGGAGCATTAACAACAATGCTCGAAACAACCATTTTTTCATCTTTAGCCTGTATGCCAGTTATTGAAACAAATGCCATACAAATTAAAGAAAGCATATAAGGATAGACTAACACTCCTGGATTTTTCATAAAAGATTCCTCGTTTCGCTTTTGAGGCCCCAATAGCGTAACTCATACGCTATTGCCACTTGCTTTACTAAATTCTCCGATGGCAAAGAGAACATTACAAAAAGCCAAAAAACTAAAATACCACCTAGATCAAGTCTACGGTGGTATCTTAGCTACTGTCTAACTGCCCCTTGCGACATGGGCTCAGTATTTTCATATGCTTCAGTTAGTCCTTCACATATGACGGGATTTCGCTACAGTTTCTGGTTAGCGCCAACCTGAAGTTTCCACTTATCCCCTCGGCTCAAAGTTCTTAACTGTTTTAGTAAGAACTCACCGCTTATGTAAGTAGTATAGCAAGGCAATTTGATAGTTCTAGTACCCCATAAGACATTTAAAGATCACCTATCACCGAAATATAGAACTAAGCTACCAAGCCATAAGTAACTGATCAATTGCATTAACAAGTGCCGGGACTGCAATTTTTGTCTAGCGAAAGGCAGATCAATATTTTAAAAATATGAATTGTCTATACTGTACTGGGCCTATCAGATGAGCTTTTATTAGTCTGCAGTATGGTAGTCGAAGATTTGCGCATTTTTCAGACATTCATTTATCTGTGAAAAGTCGGAAAAAGATAGGCAATTTATATTCTGCTGCCAGCAATATTGAGCAAGTTTGCCTTTGGCAAAGACTAAATCAGCTTTATGGGTCCAACAAAAATCACTGCGACTATCACCAATCACAATTTTGTACGGAATAGTATTCTTCATCAATAAATTCCCCTGGTTTGATCTCCATCGAGCCAGACTTCTTTCGACCAGGGCGCATTTACAAGCGATACTTTTGGGCGCCTGACAAATTCCCCGTTGTTCATCCTGGGGAAATTCCAGAAACCATTTATCATTAGACTCGATCAATCGATAAGCCCAATAGCCATCGAAGCTTATTTGTTCTCTATCCAAAATATATTGCATAACTGTGTCCGCTCCATTACTGCCTATATAGACAGGAATGTTCGCACTCTGGCATTGAGCAACAAAAGCCCTGAAATAGGGATCAATTCCTATAGTGTCGGCTACTGCGACAATATTGTTCCAGTTTCCATTAATTAAAGAAAATTGCTGACTCATACATTCACAGTCATCAATTTCTCCATTTACCCACCTGGCTTCAATAATCTTCCATTCAGGAGCTGCCAATTCTTCTAAAAGCACATCGGTAACGTCGCTTGTTGTTACGGTGCCGTCAAAATCGCAGAAAACAATTACCGGCCGGCCATGCAAATCTGGTATTTGACCAGCAGCATTGTCATCCGTATATATAGTTTCTATATGGTTACGACTTAGTGTGTTTTGCATTCGCTAATCAATAAATCCAGAGTGTCACAGGCAAGATCGATTTCTGGATATGTAATCTCCAAAGAGGGAGCAAGCGTTAGGGTGTTTTTATAATAACCACCGATATCAAGTATTAGTCCCATTTTGCGACCATTTACTCGAAGATCCCCAGCCAATCCACGCTGAAACATTTTATCAGCCAATTGACGACTAGGAGTAAAACCATCTATCTCACACATCTCAACCCGCAAAGCTAGTCCTAAGCCATCTACATGACCAATTTCAGGATGGCGCTTTTGTATATCTTTGAGCTGGGCTAGAAAATATGCACCTTTTTCATTGACTGTTGTTTCGTAATCGCCTTCTTCATAGATTTTCATTACTTCTAAAGCCGCAGCTGTACCAAGACTATTAGAAGAAAACGTTGAATGTGTGGAGCCCGGGCCAAATTTATCCGGGCTAATTAGTTCTTCTTTTGCCCATAAACCAGATAAAGGATTCATACCGTTGGTTAGTGCTTTAGCAAAAACCATAATGTCAGGCGTGGTATTGAAATTTTCTATCGCCCAGAGTTTTCCTGTGCGGAAAAGTCCCATTTGAATCTCATCATCAATAAGTAAAATGCCACGCTCTTTGCATATCTTGGCTAAGCGCTCAAAATAACCCTGCGGTGGAATAATATATCCTCCTGTTGCCTGAACAGGCTCAATAACAAAAGCACCAAATTCACTCTTATTTGTTTTAGGATTCCAAGCACCGGTATATTCGTGTTCAAACTTCCTTTCAACTTGTTGCACGCAATAAAGCTCGCAGCTTTCCATCTTTTTGCCGTACGGACAACGGAAACAATAAGGAAAAGGAACAAATTCAGCCCGATCTCCAAATTCGCCATAATCTTCCCTGTATCTATAAGAAGATGTAATTGAACTAACGGCCAATGTGCGACCGTGATAACCACCTTCAAAAGCAAACTGACGGCTCTTACCAGTAGTTTTACGAACTAATTTAAGCGCATCTTCAACAGCTTGAGAACCACCAACATTGAAATGTACCCGACCAGCTTCACCAAAAGCACGCTTAGCTGAATTTACTATTTTGGCCGAAAGCTCAATTTTCTCTTTATGCAAATATTGACAAGCTAATTGCGGCAGAGTATCAATCTGTCTTTTCAAAGCTTCATTCACACGATCATTGGCATAACCAAGATTTACAGCGGAATACCACATTTGCAAATCAAGATAGGGAGTATCGTAAGTGTCGTATAAATAGCTGCCAGAACAATGAGCAAATATTTTTGGCTTTTTCGCGTAGTGAACGGTGTCCCCATAAGAACAAACTTCTGCTTCCAGCGCTAATAAGTTCGCTTCGTCTTGAGCAATTAGATCAAAAGAATCCTTTTGGCTATTTTGTGTCCGACTGCCATCCTGCTCGTCAGCCGGAGTAGCCAATTCAGGTAAGGGCAGTTCTACTAGCGTGTTTCTATGCTCTGCGACTACTTCTTCAAGAATAGCTGGTCCATTAACTGGCTGCGCAGCTGACTTGAGATTAATAACGTTATGACTTGCAAAAGATTCTCTGTCACCATGCAAAAGTGATTTTTCCACTACCACGAATTTGATACCTCGATTGTTTGACCAATAAAAAAGAACAATTAGTCTGTCTTTCCCACTAGGAACACCTTACACAAGCAAACTTGCAATAAACTTACAAAAGCTTGCGCCAAACTTACAGACTCACTTTCGGGCATGTTCAAGCTATCTCTATAAGCCTTTGAACAATGATCCCAGTCTCAATATTTTGCTAAGAAGCTAAATATTCGCTGCATATCTAGCAAGCTTTAAGTAACAAAATTACTTTGCCGAACTAGCCGGAAAACGAACACTAGCCACAGTACCTTTTCCAGCTTCTCCGCAATCAATCCATATCTTGGCATCATGCGCTTGAACAATTTCCTTGACTATAGCCAGTCCCAGTCCACTGCCGGGAACATTGTTGCCCAAAACGCGATAAAACCTTTCAAAGACTTTCTCTCGCTCAGCAGCAGGTATTCCTGGACCATCATCTTCAACTAACAGATCGATTACATGTTGATTGCGCGACAAATCTTCCGCATTATTATTCACGGCCAATTTAACAGTAACTTTTCCACCCGGTTGCGTATATCTAATGGCATTATCAATTAAGTTTGTGACCAATTCGCGAATACTACTAACATCGCCTTTGATTATGGCAGGCTCATTGCAGCCCTCAAAACCAAGATCTATATTCTTGTTAACTGCAGATGGAACAAGATCTGAGGTGGCTTCTTTAATTACCTGGTTGAGATCAAATTCTGATTGTGGCACAAACCAAGCACTAGCTGGTTCCAGCTTGGCAAGAGAAAGCAATTGATTTACTAACCTAGTGACATTATCGACACTGTGATTCACTTGCTTAAGAAAATTGGATAATTCTGCTTTATTATCAGCCCTTTGCGCAAGTTCTATTTGTGTTTTAAGACCAGCTAGCGGTGTGCGTAATTGATGAGCAGCATTGGCAACAAAGCGATGCTGCGATTCGATGTCTTCATTTAGCCGCCTCAATAAATCATCAATAGCAGATACGAGCGGTTGAATTTCTATTGGCGCTCTTACCACTTCTGTTACTGGGCGTAAGTCCCATTGTGTGCGTCTTGCAATTGCCTGACGTACCCCTTCCAGAGGAGCCAGTCCCCTGGCCACGCCAAACCATACTGCTAATGTTGCCAGACTTATCAAACATAATTGAGGCAGAACAACCGCACCCAGAATCTCATTAATGAGTCCTTGTCTTTTAAGTACTGTTTCAGCTAGATATATTGTTGCATTTCGATTATTTTGTCCTGGCACCGCTGTACGCATGCAAACAATGCGAACGTTGGTCTTATTAACCTCTCTATTAAAAAACCGGCTATCGCCGTTTATACGTTGTCCATGCAAACGGTCAACGGTAGGCAGTATTTCGCTATCACCACCAATTAACCTTCCTAGATCATCGAAAACAACATAATAATATTTATCTACTTTGTCTTCTTTAAATATAGCAAGAGCTGATGGCGGCAAATCAAGAACAATTTGCCCGTGGTTGACCTGTAAACGATTGGCTAATTCGCGTGCACCCTCTAATAATGCAGCGTCATATGCTTCGGTAGTAATGTTGATAGCTATGATATAGCTAATGATTGCAGACACAAGGCATAGGCTGGCAATGGGAATCAATAACCAGCGCAGTAACTGTTTTCGGATTGAATCGGCTCCTTTTTGCTTTTTCATTCTGCAATATCTAATAAATAACCTAATCCACGAATAGTGCGGATATTGACCTTGGCAACTTCAAGCTTTTTGCGTAAACGATGAATATTAACTTCTATGGCATTGTGCGTGACATCATCATCCCAACCATACATATGCTCAATTAATTGCTCTTTACTGACAACCTTGCCAGCACGAAGCATCAAAAATTCAAGCAATGCCAATTCTTTAGCAAATAATTCTAGTGGCACACCATTTACAAAAGCACGCCGTCCCATGACATCGAATTTTAATTGGCCTAAAGTCAATTCGTCTTCTTTGCTCTGATTTGTGCGTCGAAGCAAAGCTCTTACTCTTGCTTCTAATTCGGGCAAATCAAAAGGCTTAGTAATATAGTCGTCAGCGCCCAAATCCAGTCCGTGGACTCGCTCATTAAGCCCATCGCGAGCAGTAACAATTAATATAGGTACAACTTTGTTTTGTGTTCTTACCATTTGCAAAACTCTTAAACCATCGAGCTTAGGCAAGCCAATGTCAAGAATAAGCAAATCGTAGCTAGAAGCTAGAGCAGCCTCTTGGGCACTCATACCATCATCATAAACTTCTACCGAATAGCCGCGCTGCTGCAAAGCCCTGGAGATACCGTCCGACAGCACCGCATCGTCTTCAGCAAGCAAAATTTGCATATGAGTGCCTCGTTTGACAGCTAT
>Ga0207134_1217_pt1 | contig 13210 bp, 7 predicted proteins | sample Alteio_BWMinHeat_12_FD_153527 | JGI IMG/M metagenome (GOLD analysis project Ga0207134, IMG submission 153527) | Enriched cells from forest soil in Barre Woods Harvard Forest LTER site, Petersham, Massachusetts, United States -... | ecosystem: Environmental > Terrestrial > Soil > Temperate forest >... | reverse complement strand
GTAATGACCAGTCGGGAACAAAGTATGATATATATATGAAGGACAGCCGTAATGATTCTGTTCAAGGCTATTTCTTTCCACCAATAGACCAAAAGATTGAAAACCCTCAATATGGGATTCAAGGCTATTGTACTTTTAAATTGCAAGGTGCTTTTTTAATCCCTAGATCAGACCATATTCTTACAGGAGATACGGTGCATTATGATATCTATATAAAAGACAGAGCACAAAATGAAAGTAACCATATTACTACACCTGATATTTATATCAAGCCTCATTAGGCTTATCAGGTAAAATAGAAATATTCGTTATCTCAACGACTTCCTGTATCAATTCATCCAAGTTACTTGTCATTACTTTTATACCATCCATGATCTCTTTATTGATTGGGTCAGCAGGATTCTCATAATTGAATAATTGCGCAAGGCCAATAATATTTGCTACAGGGCCACGTACTTTATGAGATTGTATCCAAGCTATTTCTTTCAGGGTCTTGTTTTGCTCTTCGATCTTCATCCGTTGCTCTTTGTCCTCATTTATATCCCTGAAATAAACAGACAGACCATCTTTTGATGGATAAGCATTAACGGCTATCCACCGGTTCAATTCAGGTATAAAATCTTCAAAATGCACACTCGTTCTGCTATCAAATGCAGCATGCAACTCACTGTGAAATTTTAAGCCTATTGCATTCGGAAAATTTTCCCAAATGTTTTTTCCTATTAGTTCTTCTTTTTTGTTATTTAAAAGTATTTCTGATGCTTTATTGATATAGGTAAATTCCCATTTGGCATTTACTGCAAAGAAACCATCGGTAATGCTTTCCATTATCTTCTCAATCTTTTTGCTGTATTCTTTCATAGCCTCTTCGGCCAGGAACATTTGCGTAATATCTGTTGTGATACCATTTATTACAGCATCACCTTTATGCTCTTTTAGTATAGCATGTGTATGCAAATATTTAAGAGAGCCGTCTTTGTGATAGATACGGAAATTATATTCAGCACTGCCATTCAGCAATACTTTACTTGTTTCTTTTTTTACCAGGTTCTTGTCATCATTATGTATAGCAGCACTCAGTAGCTTACTGTCCTTCATCAATTCCTCGGGTGTATAACCATATACATCAAGACATGAGTCATTGATGTATAATACCTGCATATCATCTGCCTTGCACGACCATATTATTTCTGTAACTGAAGACAGTATCTCATCCAATCTACTTTTTTGTTCTCGTACCAGTATATTGAGTTCTGTGTTTTTATGCTCCATCAATACTTTGTTATTGATGTCCATAGCCAACATCACTCTCGCTACCTTACCGGTAAACTGAACAGGGTGGGAATAGACCTGGGCATAAAATACATCCCCGTTTTTTTTCAAATGTCTTCTTTTACTACTGTCGTAAAAGTTGTTCAGCATCGGGGCTTTAATGATCTCTACTGATGTAGAGATATCTTCATTTGGTCTTATGTCCTGTATAGACATGCGAAGAAATTCTTCATTGGTATAACCATAATAACCTATGGCTGCGGCATTTACGGCAATGAACCTTAATGTTACATTATCGTAGATCCACATTGGGATGGGGCTCTCTTCAAACAGACGTTTGTAATCTGCATGTGAGCTGTCATAAAAAAGTACTTTTTTCTTGATAATTGGCTTCATTCATCTAGTTTTTCCTCTCAATCCGGCACTAAATTGAATATAATTTACAATTTTATAACCCTAGATACTAGTGATTAACAAGCTATTAATAGAAATATGACGGTAGTCTTAATGAGGTTTTACTTGCCAGTTTTTTATTTTAAGATCAATTGACTTGTTTGTGTTTGTCCATCATTGATCATTTTTAGAAAATAAATGCCTTTTGGGTATTGGCTAATATCTATGCCAAACGCTGATCCCGCTTGATTTGTGAAATTTGTATGTAGTATTATTTGCCCAATGCAGTTGTATACATCGATGTCCGAACCAATTTTTATACCTGTAATTGTAAAAACACCTTTGGATGGGTTGGGGTATATCTTTATATCATTAGTTACATTATTTTCTATGGGTACAGCTGTTGGGCAAGCTGCCATTCCGTTTAGTGTGGCAATTCCAGTGTTGCCTGGGTCAAGAAATGATCTTAAGGATGGAACGCTAAAAGACGATGGCTGGTATTTATAATTCCAATCAATAGCAAGCTTACTATATACCCCGTTATCAGACATTACTTGTCCTGAACTATTTTTTAGGGTACAAGTACTGCTTGTGTTTGTACCACCTGAAAGTATCCCAATTAATCGATGAGATGTATTAAACAAGCCTCCTCCAGATGAACCTTCTTCTGTTCCGCCATATTTCCAGCTAATTCTCCAATGTGTATTGAAAGGCCCGGTTGAAGGTGCATTAAAATCACCACTTGGATTTGAAAGGTCTGTTTCTGATATTTTTTTTACATCGCCATCCGGGTGGTGAAAGCTTACAAACGTTCCGGATAATGGCAATATTGCATTTGAGGTATCCCATCCTGCCAGGTAGGCTCCATAATTGCCAGGAGAGCCATTCAACTTAAGTAACAAATAATCGCCTATAATGCTATTTGATGTGGTGTCAAAATAAGCTCTTGATTTAAAACTGGCACCTGTTATAGTTGATGGGATTGGTGCTGAATCTGTATAAACACAAGTAGGGGTTTCGTAATTAAAATAAAACAACCATTTTGAAAATGCAAAATTAGAAGTATTGTTGTTGGGGTCTATATGGGTAGCTGTTATCATGTATGGAGTACAGTCCTGGGTTACATTATTCACCATTACACCAGACCCTGCATACAAAAGGCCTCCTGATATATATTCTATATGAACAGTTGCTTTTCTTTCATTCGCATATCCATAAGGATCGCAAATAGCATTTTTTTCGCAGGCTGATGATGAGTCATAAGGGAAATAAGGACCTCCCGTTGTTTTAAAATTGTTACCAGCAGGCACAACAGTATAAGCTTGTAAATAGTTTATTGCTTTATAAAATATTCCTGCCTGTTCTATGTGTAATTGAATTGCTGATACATCAACATTGGCATCAATATCCAATTCAAGGTTAGCTATATCTCCTTGTATTTTCTCATTTGCCCAATTACCATCTTCCGTATTATTTTTTGATGTGAATGCGCCAAGAATCTGTTTTTGGTTAGCATTTGTAATATAATATTTTACACTTGATGGCAGATGAAAATGATCATAGTACAATCCAATGGCAGGACTTCCTGTCACTTGTATTTTTGCCCTCCATACTTTTTTGCCATCAGCCAGGGTTATAATACTTCCGGAATTTGGGAATTCAATATTTACAGGAATGAGCGTCCCGATCTTATCCAGGATCGGCTGCAATTTTGAATTGCTATCAACTGAAAGAAAAGTATTCATGTCAGGGGAAACATAGTCTGATATTGGTATGTAATCTTGGTTTGAGAGTTCTGATCTATAAGACCCTTGCATACTAATTGGTATACCTGGTTCATGCATTTGTGCAGCAACCTGCAATGTCAATGCAATTAGTATAATAAGTGTAAGAATGCATTTTCTCATATTGCTTGCTTTGTATCTGTTGGTTTGTGTACTATAAATATAGGTATGTATAACAAATATCCTGCCATTAACATAAACAAAAAAGCCTCCCGTTTTAGGGGAGGCTTTTCAATTCTATAATTACGATTATTGTTTTATGAATCGTATCGTCTGCATGTTATTAGTTTCTTTATCCAGTAGTTGTAGCATATATACACCCTGTGAAAGATTCTGAACATTCATCGGCACAATCGCACCATTGTAGTCTGCCGGGTTAACTAAAGTAGTACTGATTTCCTTACCAAGTATATCCATAACACGAATCTGGATATTACGAGAAGCGGGGTTGTCGAACCTTACATTCAACAGAGCGCCATTTACAGGATTAGGGTATAGAACTACCATATCCTGATCTTTGGTCACATTATTAACAGGTAGGGTATTTGAACTACCTACACCAAATGGTGAGAAAGTAGTAATACCTCCTAATGTCATAGTATATGGACCTGCACCAGTAGCATTTGTAGGAGCAGAACCTGCTATCCATGAAGTACCCATGAAATGAGATACATAACAAGCTGTGCGGTCAAAACCTGTCAGTTCGTCAACTGCATTCCATTGCAATGTCAGTGTTACATTAGACCCGCCTGGTGTATTCTCTTCAACTACCCATGTTCTGTCAACTGCATTGTTTGTCAGGTTTGTAACAGTTGGAATATCATTGATATAGTATCTGTACACATGGTCATAAACCCAGATAGCAAACGTATCAGCAGTACCAGTATTTTTTATTGTAAGTGGCGTGTAAGAAGTATGACTTGCACCTACTGGTATAAAGTCTGATGGTTTTTGTGTTGAACCAACTGATCTGTCATAAATTTTACCCAAACCATTTGTGAGGATATAAGAGGCAACAGAACCATTTACTATATGAGCGGTATCACCTGAAGTGTAATCAAAAGCCCCCAATACCATTAAACCTTGGTTAAGTGTAAGTGTACCGGTTAATAATACAGCACCGGAAAGTTCTTTGTTTCCGCTAGCTGCCAATATGATATTATTATAGTAGGTTGATGCACTTGGTATCAATTGTTGTCCATTACCTGAGAACTTAACAGTTCCGGTAGATGGGTCAAAAAATCCTGTGCTGAAAATGCTGCCTTTTATTTCAAGCATATTTGTTGTACCCACAAATCCAAGAGATGCACCTGGTATAAGGGTTAAGCTGTCACATATTGCTGTATTAATATCTACTAATGGTTGATTTGGTACACCTGGGCTAATGAACACATTTGTATTAGCATTAGGTATTACACCACAAGCCCAGTTGCCAGGGTTAGACCATGCACTGCTTATGTTACCTGTCCATTGGTTGCTGTATGAAACTGTAAGTGTAACTGTACCTGTAACAATTGATGGAGCACAAGTACCTGAGATCATACAACGATATTGATATCCTGTTATGCTGTAAGAAGCAGGATTGATAGTAAGTACATTTGTTTTTGTTCCGGAATAAGGAGAAACAGAGCAGTTAACCCAACCTGTTCCATTATTTACCTGCCATTGATAAGTAAGTCCTGCACCGGTAGCTGTTACAGAGAATGTTGCAACCCCGTTCACGCATGATGTAGTACTTGATGGCTGAGATGTGATAGCAGGAGAAGCGTTCATAATAAGATTAGCCGCATTGCTTATTGCAGGTGGTGCACATGTTCCACTTACTATTACGCGATACATATTGCCTGCCATTGAAGCGATAACTCCAGATATTGTTAAAGTAGCTGTATTAGTTCCACTATAGGTAGCTGATGTGGTCAGGTTGATCCAACCTGTACCAGTATTTACCTGCCATTGGTAAGTTAATCCTGCTCCATTTGCAGAAACTGTATAAGTTACTGTTCCGCCTGAGCAGAAATAAGCATCTGCGGGTTGTGTTGTGATTGATGGTGGCGCATTTACAGTAATTGTAGCAGAGCTGGAAGTTGCTGATGGGGTACAAGTACCACTTACAACACATTCATATTGGTAGCCATTCATGCCAACAGTTGCACCTGTTATGATCAATGTAGCTGTGTTGGTGCCGCTGTAAACACCACCTGTACTTAGGTTAGTCCAACCAGCACCAGAATTTACCTGCCATTGATATGTTAACCCTGCACCGGTAGCGCCAACAGTATATGAGGTATTAAAGCCTGCACAAATTGTTGTGCTTGAAGGATTTGATGTTATTGCAGGGGCTGTATTTACATTTAAGGTTGCTGTATTAGAAGTTACAGAAGGTGTACATGTTCCATTTATGATGACACGGTAAGTATATCCGTTCATAGCTACAGTTACACCTGTAATTGTAAGTGTAGCTGTAGTACCGCCACTGTAAGGAGCAGCAGCAGTTATGTTCGCAAAACCAGCACCAGAATTTACCTGCCATTGATAAGTAAGTCCTGCACCTGTTGCGGCAACTGTGAAGCTGGTATTACTACCTGCACACACAGTAACAGTTGTTGGTTGTGAAGTTATTGCAGGTGCTGTATTTACTGTAAGTAGAGCAGTATTTGATGTCACAGCAGGAGTGCATGCGCCTGATACCAAACATTCGTATGTATATCCATTCATTGCAGCTGTTGCACCTGTTATAGTAAGTGTAGCTGTAGTTGCGCCACTGTATACACCACCATTAACAACTGCAACAAAACCTGCACCTGCATTTACATACCATTGGTAAGTAAGTGTGGTGCCTGTTGCAACCACAGAGAATGTTGTGTTGTTACCTGCACAAATAGTTGAGGCGACAGGTTGAGTCGTAATGACAGGAGAAGTATTTACTGTAAGTGTAGCTCCTGTGGTTGTAGCTGATGGAGGACAAGTACCGCTTACAACACAACGATATTGATATCCGTTCATGGCTGCAGTTACACCTGTTACAGTCAGGAAGTTGGTTGTAACACCGCTATATACACCGCCATTGCTAAGGTTAACATATCCAGAACCAGTATTTACCTGCCATTGGTAGGTAAGTGCTGTACCTGTTGCACCTGTAAAGAAGAAAGCTGTACCACCTGCACAAACTGTTGTGCTCGATGGGTTAAATGTTATTGTTGGTGCTGTATTTACTGTTAATGTATCTGAATTTGATGTTACTGAAGGAGAACAAGTACCGCTTATTATAACACGGTAAATATAACCTGTCATTCCAGCAGTAGTTGGGTTGATTGTAAGTGTCGCTGAAGTTGTACCACTGTAAGGTGCAGATGCAGGCACATTTGCAAAACCAGCACCTGTGTTTACCTGCCATTGGTATGTTAAAGCAGTACCTGTAGCCGCTACTGTAAATGTAGCAGTGTTACCAGCACAAACTGTAGTACTTACAGGCTGTGTAGTAATAGCCGGTGCCGTATTAACAGTTAATGTAACTATGTTAGTTGTAACAGATGGAGAACAAGTACCACTGATGATACATTGGTATTGATATCCATTCATTGCAACAGTTGTAGTACTGAGGTTCAATGTTGCAGCAGTTGTACCGGTATATGGAGCAGATGCAGGCACATTTGCAAAGCCCGAACCTGTATTTACCTGCCATTGGTAAGTTAACGCTGTACCCGTAGCTACTACACTAAAAGAAGTACCGCTACCTGCACAAACTGTTACGCTTGTTGGTTGAGTAGTAATAGCTGGAGCTGTATTAACAGTTAGTGTAGCTGTAGAAGAAGTTACTGCTGGTGTACAAGTGCCTGTTACGATAACACGATACAAGTAACCGTTCATAGCTGCAGATGTAGGGGATATTGTTAGTGTGTTAGTTGTACCACCACTATATGGTGATGAAGCCGGCACATTCACAAAACCAGAGCCTGTATTTACTTGCCATTGGTAAGTAAGCCCTGTACCTGTTGCAGAAACGCTGAATGAAGTATTTGAACCCGAACATACGGTTGAGCTAACTGGCTGTGTAGTAATAGCCGGGGCAGTATTTACCGTTAATGTATCCTGGTTTGATGTAACAGCAGGAGGGCATGTTCCGCTTATAATAACTCTGTATAAATATCCGTTGTAAGTTGCAGCTACACCTGTTATGGTAAGTGTAGATGTTGTTGCACCGCTATAAGGTGGTGCAGAAGTAATATTCACCCAACCTGTACCTGCATTTTCCTGCCATTGATAGGTAAGTCCTGTACCTGTTGCTAACACACCAAATACTGCAGTGCCACCTGAACATAATGTGAAACTAACTGGTTGTGTAGTAATTGCAGGGGAAGTGTTTACAACCAATAAACCATTGTTAGATGTTGCTGATGGAGCACATGTTCCTGAAACAACACAACGATATTGATAGCCATTCATGCCGGCAGTTACACCAGTAATGGTAAGAGAAGATGTAGTAGTACCGCTATATGGTGCAAGAGGGGAAACATTTACAAAACCTGAACCTGTATTTACCTGCCATTGGTAAGTAAGACCAGCACCAGTAGCTGTTACTGATTTTATTACATTGCCACCGGCACAAACCGTATCGTTTGCCGGATTAGATGTTATTGCAGGTGCTGTATTGATAGTAAGTGTTGCTGTGCCTGATGTAGCTGCAGGCGAACATGTTCCTGAAACAACACATTGATACTGGTAGCCATTCATTACTAAAGTAGCACCTGTGATACTTAAGGTGTTAGTTGTACCACCGCTGTATGGAGCTGATGCAGGTACGTTCGCAAAGCCAGCGCCTGTATTTACTTGCCATTGATAGGTTAAGCCTACGCCCGTAGCAGTTGTTGAAAAAGAAGCATTACCACCAACACAGGTTGCGGTATTGCTTGGGGATGATGTAACAGCTGGCAATGCATTTACCGTCAGCGTAGCCGATCCGGAAATAGCGAAGCCAGAGCCATTTGTTGCAATACAACGGTATACATAACCATTCATACCTGCACTGGCACCTGTAATATTCAGAATATTACTGGTACCACCGGTATAAACCGCTCCTGATACATTTGCAAATCCCGAACCTTGGTCAACCTGCCATTGAAAGGTTATTGTTGCAGTACCTGAGGCTGTAACAATAAATGTGGCATTGTTACCTGCACAAATGGTCGTACTACTCGGATTCGTAGTAATAGTGGGCGACTGTGCATAGATTTTCTGGGTTCCTAAAAGGATAAAGAATAATAGAAATCCTTTCCTTAGTAAAGTGTAAAATTGCTGCATAGAGGTTTGTTAAAAATGCTTACAACGTTAAGTATTCTAATAGGTTTTAAAAATAACAAAAAAATTACTAATTCCAACTATTAAACCCTTTTCTATTTTAATGATTTTAGTCAAAATAGATAAAGTTTAATGTGTAATTTTTAGAGGTAGTAAGGATTAATGATTTTGAGAAATCGCAATAATTGTACCAAAGTAGGGATTTGTTTTCGTCATATTAAATCCCGGCACTTTATTGTATTTTAGATTTATGCATCCTTTTATTAGAAAACTCGTTATACGGACTGCTTTTTCAAAAGATAAAAAAACAGCTAAAGAAGATCTTAGCCCCTTTGCTTTTGCTAAAAGTTTTAAGGATTTCAAGCTGATCATTCGTCGTTTTTTTCGTGACATTATCCTGATGTCTTTAGGTGTTATCATTGCAGCGTTCGGACTGGAAAGTTTTTTAATACCTAGCAAGTTTATAGATGGTGGCGTAACAGGAACATCACTCCTGATATCAGAATTATCTGCATTTCCTCTTTCTGTTTTGTTGGTATTGATAAACGTCCCATTTATAATTGTGGGTTATCATGTTATCAGTAAACAGTTTGCTATTAAAACTGCTTGTGCCATAGCAGCATTGGCTATTGTGGTTGCTACTGTTCATTTTCCGGAGATCACTCACGATAAATTACTGGTTGCTGTTTTTGGCGGTTTTTTCCTTGGGGTAGGTGTTGGGCTAAGCATGCGAGGCGGTGCTGTTTTGGATGGTACAGAGGTGCTGGCAGTGTACTTAAGTCGCAAAGTCAGTCTTTCTGTAGGCGATATTATTATCGCTATAAATACTATTGTATTTTCTGTTGCTGCTTATACTTTGTCTGTAGAATCTGCTTTGTATTCTATGATCACTTATCTCGCTGTTTCACGTACCATAAATTTTATTATTGATGGTATTGAAGAATATACAGGCGTTACGATTATATCATATCATAGTGAAAGGATACGTATGATGATAGTAGAAAAAATGGGTAGGGGAGTAACGGTATATACCGGTAAGAGTGGTTTTGGTAAGCGTGGTCATAGTAAAGAAATGGATATTGTTTACACGGTTATTACAAGGTTAGAGCTTAATAAACTGAAAAATGAAATAGATAAAATAGACCCCAATGCTTTTGTGGTTATGAATAGCATTCGCGATACCAAAGGGGGAATGATCAAAAAACGTCCTTTACATCATTCAAATTAGAAAAGGCTGGTATGTACCAGCCTTTAAAATATGATTATTGGAGATTATAATTTGTTGAAGTCCTCGTCGTTGGTATTATTCTTTCTATCGTTGTTGTTATTATTGTAGCCACTGTTATTATCCCTTCTTGGGTAGTTGCTGTTATTGTCATCTCTTCTTGGATAAGGGGTACCACCTTCTCTGCGTTGGTATCCACCGGTGCCGCCTTCTCTACGTTGGTATCCGCCTGTGCCACCTTCTCTGCGTTGATATCCACCCGTACCGCCTTCTCTCGGTTGATAGCCGCCAGTGCCACCTTCCCTGCGTTGGTATCCACCTGTACCACCTTCTCTGCGTTGGTAGCCGCTACCACCAAAACTATTACCTTCCCTTCTTGGCCCACGTGAAAAATTCTTTCTGCCCCCGCCGCCACCTTGTGGTTTTTGTTTGGCTTCTTTAACACCTATAACGCTACCTTCAAAAAAAGTACCGTCAATATTGTCAATAGCATCAAATGCATGAAATTTATCAGCCATTTCTACAAATCCGAAACCGCGGGGTAGGCCGGTAGCAACATCTATCATTATTTTTAAAGACACGATCTCACCAAATTCAGAAAAAAGTTTTCTCAAACTAGCTTCAGAGGTTTCAGGGCTTAGATTCCCTATATAAAGATTCATAAAATATGTTTAAGTGTTCAATAACCATCATTCAGCCTAAATAGGCAAATCAGGGCTCTGCAAGATAAGGAATTCATTATAAATAATTTCGGTTTTTATTTTGAAAACATTTATTCAGCAAGCATGATGTATTTATTTGAAATTATTAAGAGGTCGAGCACTAATTTTTCCTGCCAAATAAGCTTTTTAGGTATAGAAATGCATCTAAGATATTTCGGTGAGCCTTTTTAGAAACTAACACAAAGATAATACCTATTGCCACTGCTATCTGTATTAGGATACTAATTATTCCCGTCTCTATATATAATATAATATGCATTTATATCAGATGTATTACTGCCCACAAAGCGGTAAGAGAAATGGCTATCCATAAGATGACACCTTGTAATACAGGTCTGAAGCCTACTGATTTGATCACTTTTTTAGATAATCCTGCCCCTATCAGGAACAGCGTAATGGTCAAGCCTTTTTTTGCAGCCATCACTACCCAGTCGCTATATAACCTTACAAAAGGTATATAAGTAAAAGCCAGCATCGCAAGAATATAAAATCCAATGAACCAGGGTATGTTCATTTTCCCCGATTTGTTTTTAAAGATCATTGCCGATACAAATGAAAGTGGAATGATCCATAATGCTCTGGCCAGTTTTACTGTTGTTGCTATTGCTGGTGCTATGCCTGAATGGTTAGGGTCATATATCTTATCATAAGTGGTTGCAGCACCTACAACCGAACTGGTATCGTGTATCGCTATAGCACACCACATACCAAATTGGTTGGGCAATAATGCCAGCCAATGACCAATGACGGGAAATATAATAAGTGCTATAGAGTTTAGTATGAATACGATACCAAGCGCCACAGACATTTGTTGTTCCTCTGCCTCAATAACGGGGCCTATAGCGGCTATCGCACTACCACCACAAATAGCAGTACCTGATGACACAAGATAAGATGTCTTCTTTTCTATATTAAATAACCACCCTAATAATCCTCCTAAAACCATAGTACCAACTATAGAGGCAACCGTAAATAAGATGCCAGTCTTACCAGCCTGCAAAGCATTATTGATATTCATGCCAAAGCCCAGTCCTACTACTGATGATTTCAACAATAGGTTCGTTGCTTTTTTGTTCAGGTGTATATACGGATGCCCAAGTGTTAATCCGATCACAAGCCCTATTAATAGCGCCACGGGTGGTGTGATAAAGGGCATCAGGCATAGGGTAATAGCAAAAATAAATACGATCTTACTGATTGTATGACGGGTGTTTTGTTGTGATGTATTGGTTGTTGTCATTAACTGCTTGGATTGTGCAAAATTGCTTTTTGTTTTTGTATTCTCAATAAAAAGCATCTTCAAAATGCACAATTTCTTTTACTGCATCCTTTTCTAAAATAATGCTTATTACGTCAAAACGCAGTGCATCATAGTCCGGATTATCAATAGAATAAGCATCTGCAGCTATTTTCATGAAGCTTTGTTTCTTCGTATCTACAGCCTCTTCCGGGTACCCGAAATTTAAACTTCTTCTTGTCTTTACTTCAATAAAAATCAGTGTATTATTATCTTTTGCTATAATATCTATCTCTTTTTTGCCAAACCGCCAATTGCTGTGCAGTATGGTGTAAGATTTTTTTAGCAAAAACTTTATGGCTATTTGTTCGCCTTTTATGCCAGTTTCGTTATGTTTGGACATTGAAAACAACTAGATACTAATGAAACAACTGGTTTTGGATTTTTCTTCGCAGTTACACGAAGCACTTATTATAGGACAAAGTTATCGTTTCCTTTCAGAGGAAAAAGAGTTTAGGAATGTAATTCTCACTGGTTTAGGCGGTAGTGGTATTGGTGGTTCTATTGCTCAGAATTATGTTTTTGACAAGATCAAAATACCTTTTATTGTAAATAAAGATTATTTCCTGCCTGCTTGTGTTAGCAAACATTCACTCGTTATAGTATCTTCTTATTCCGGTAATACGGAAGAAACCATAGCTGCTTTACAGCAAGCTATAAAGGCGAAGGCAACTATTGTTTGTATCACATCTGGTGGTAAGATCGCTGAGATAGCTAACAAGAAAAAAATAGATTGCATATTGCTTCCTGCAGGTATGCCACCTCGTGCATGTCTTGGTTATTCAATGGTGCAGGTATTATATACCTTATCTCATTTTTCGCTTATGGATAATGAGTTTGAAAAGAATATCAAAGCCGCTATCAAGTTATTGACAGCAGGCGAAAAACTGATACAGAAAAAAGCAAAAGCAGTTGCTGCAAAATTATACAACAAGCTACCTATCATCTATGCTGCTGCTGATTTTGAAGGTGTTGCAATTCGTTTTCGCCAGCAATTGAATGAGAACAGTAAAGTACTTGCATGGCACCATGTGATACCCGAAATGAACCATAATGAACTGGTAGGTTGGCGCGATAAATCTGCCGATAAAGCCGTTGTAATATTGCGCAATGAAGATGATTACGAACGTGTACAAACACGTATCGAGATCAACAAAAAGATCATTCGCAAATACACACCTAATATCATAGAATTATATTCTCAGGGCAAAAGTTACTGGGA
>Ga0207134_1216_pt1 | contig 13258 bp, 15 predicted proteins | sample Alteio_BWMinHeat_12_FD_153527 | JGI IMG/M metagenome (GOLD analysis project Ga0207134, IMG submission 153527) | Enriched cells from forest soil in Barre Woods Harvard Forest LTER site, Petersham, Massachusetts, United States -... | ecosystem: Environmental > Terrestrial > Soil > Temperate forest >... | reverse complement strand
CCAAAATTAAACGTATGCGCATTCGCATCATAAGTTGCATTCGCTGTGGCATTCGCATCGTTTTTGGTTAACTTAACTGCTGCTTGTTCACACACAGCAAATTGTAAGGTTTTTTGCATCACAATTTGGAATGCACCCGCAGGATCATTAAAACTTTCATTGGGACTGCCGGAAAAAATTTTGCCACCCCCTGCAAAATATCTCACGGCTGTGCCCCACACTTGATCCGCCATGCCTATGCCTTGCACGACGATCCACATAATAATGACTTGGATTGCACAATAACCACTGGAAGTCGGAAAAAGACCCGCAATACCCATTACCACGCGCAACGGCACCCATAAAGCATGCCATTTTTCACCTAAAAACTTACCTTCTGCTGCCGTTAACATAACCCCAACAACGGTAATATAGGCAACCATTAAGCTACCTACTGTTAGTAAAGTCGTATTAAAAGTATTAAACATTTGCGACAAGATCGGCACACCCGTGCCTGATAAAGCGACACCCACGTTACCAAAAATTTGTCCTATATAGCTATAAGATTGATCATTCGGTGCCCGCGTAAAAATATCAAGCATGGGGCTTCCCCTGCAGCCATTCGGCAAACGTACAGCCTAGTTTTCGGTGCTTAATTTGGAAATACCAAAAATGATATTTAAACGCGTGGGCTAATAAAACAAGACTTAAAGAGAGAGAAATAAAACTAGCGGAATAATGCTTCTCTGCTAAGTAAAAAACCCAAAGACCCAATAAAACCAGGCCTACAATGAGAAAAAAAATGGCGAAATTAAAATAGATTTGCTGGTTTTCTTGCACGCTTTTTTCGGTTAGACCCATACGAGCCAAGGCTTCTTCGAAAGTCTCGGTAACTTCTGCTTTTTCGGGATGAAAAAACCCACCAAATACGAAAGCTAGGTTTTTCCAGAGATACTTAGTCTGGGCTTTTACAAAATCATAGCCTAACCACCCGCGTGGGTTAAAAAAAGTCTTACGTGAGATTTTGATCGCATCTTTAAGTGGCATGACTTCTTCCCTATTGTTTCAGATTCTAGCATAACCTTCTTTTAGAATACGACAAAATCAGGTAGAATGGTTTATTCTTCCTAGGAAAGATTCTATGCCAAACCTTGATTTGCAAGCTGCACATGAATACTGGAAAGGTTACGATGATCCCATGATTTTTAGGGTCATTAGTTTTATGGAAACAGCCGAAAGCTGGACCTTGGATGGCAATCCTGAATTAGAACAAGCGATGAATGATTTAGGTAATCACTTAGAAAGCTTGGCTAAATTTGAATTAAGCAAAGAAGAACAATTTGTTTTATTATGCGCTCACTTAAAAACTTCCCGTATTCTCAGAATTTTACAAGCCGTTGACACTATAGAACCCGGCTCCGCTTCGCGTATCTTAATGTACGCTGAAGAAAACAATACACCTGAAAACCCAACCACTGAATTATTTCTACGTCGAAATATTGTGTTTGAACGATTAAGACTATTAGCACGGGTTTTTTCACCTGAACGATTTAATTTAATTTTAAAAGCATTGGAGCATGAAAATGTCTAAACGATTTTTTCTTATTATATTGGGCTGTTTAATAAGCTCGTTTGTATTAGCGCAACCTTTTTTCTTTGGTTCTACACCTTCATCTAGCGGAACAACTACCCAAAGAGTATCTCCCTCTGAATTAGATAAAAAAATTGCAGACAGTGCTGCGCAAAACCAAGCAGCGTTACAAGAAAATTTAAATCAACAACTTGCCAAAGTTCCACCGCCGACTATCGTTAAAGTCACGCCGTCTGGAACATCTCCTGCGCCGACCACAGCCAGCAATCCTTTTGCTCCAACTACACCAGTGCAAACCCCAAGCCAGCCCGTATATTCAATGCCAACTACACCTAGCGCACCACAACAAGTTTATACAGGCTTTGGCGGCAGCTCGAACACAAATAACAATAGCAACAGTAATACTAACAAACCGCAAAGCAGCCAATGGAATATTAAATATTAATTGAGTGAGGAAAACTAACAATGAACAAAAAGATCATCAGTGTTGGAATTGCATTTTGTCTCTTCTTAGTTGAGCCTTGCTATGCCGATGAAAACACGCCTATCTTGACGCAAATTCAAAACACGGTGAATACTATTTTGATTGATGTTAATAATATTCCCGCGCTTATTAATGATATTATCATCATGGCAAAAAGTTGGAATCAAACGACTGACCAGCACAGCAATATCGCAACGAACCAACCGAATTTTAGCAACTTAGCAACTGACTATAATGCTATTGGAACCAATCAAACCGCGCTTTCAACTAAACTCACCGCACAAATATTTGCAACTTGCGCACCGACCAATCAAACAGATTTAAATTTCAATACTTTTCTGAGCCAACAACAACCTGCGCAACAAGGCCAAGCACCAACTCCGCCTACTTCAAATTATTTAAGTTATGCCTCCGGCGCAAGTCTTGTCTATACTCAAGGAAGCCCACAATGGAATCCAAGCAGTTTCGGCAAACAATATACTAGTTTATATAATACTGTGACCGCTGTTGCATCCTACAACGCTTATATCTTAGGCAGTTTAAATAACCAACAAGATCAAGATACTCAACGCACTAGTCTCATTACGCAAGCAACCGGCACACAATGGTTTTCAGATATAGGTAGCGAATATCTAGGCTTAGTTTTACGCCAATTGCTAATGTACACTTCACAAATTTATGTGCAGTTAACGACGATGATTAAAATTCAACAACAACAATTAGCTGCACAAGCCATGACTAATACTTTATTACTCATCAATGCCAATTACGGCGTAGGCAATACGCTCACTTTACAGGCTAAAAACGCCCCTCCATCACCCGCTGGCGCCGTCGCAGCTTGCCCGACCTAGGATATTATGACAAAATATGCCAAAGAAATAAGCTTAGTATTAATAATCAAGTGCTTATTGATCTTTGGCTTATGGTTTTTGTTTTTTCGGCACCCAATAGAAGAAAAATTAAATGCTGACTCTATTGCTCAGCATATTATTAAATAATTAAATAATAAGAGTACAAAACGAAGAGATGAGTTTAAACCCCGAAGAAATAGCTCTATTTGATGAGCTAACACAAAGTTTAATGCAACGATTTCCTTTATTCTCTAAAGAACAAATTGTAGTACTTTATGAGATAGTTAAGAAATGTATTAGCGCTGAAAATACCCTGGATAGAGATCCTAATGCCGCACATGTTATCACCGCGGCTATATTTCAAGACCATGTTAATTGTGCGATTTATCATACTTTTGAAATATTAGAAGTGATTAATAAAAACACCGAACATCCTAGTATTTTCAATTCAAAAAATTTTACAGAAAACACTTATTTTTATTTTTTAGCCGCATTTGATTTATCTTTAAAGAATATTTACGCAGATACAGGAATTAAATCAGTTTATACTTTTTTAGCTAAACTCTTAAATATAGAAGAAGATATAGATACCTTAATACGTCATGAAGTATTCTTATCCGATAGAATTGGAATACCTATGTATCCAAGCGAAGAAATAGTTACTATTCATGGAAAAAAGGTATTAGACAAAGTACGAACATTCCCTGAATCTTATATCGATGCAACTCAACAAATCCATTTTCAGTTATCCATTTATATTGAAAAATTAGAAAAACAAAAGAAAAATGAAGTTGTCAAAGCTAAGTTAAAGCATGCTAGGCATATTGTTCAAATCATTGGGTCTAAGCTTTCAGAAAAAGATAAGCTCGAAAATACCCGCAATTATTTAACAGCCCCTATTCGAAATGAATTAGGTCAAGAAAGAGGATTTTGGCCTTGGTTATTTTGTTTTTTAGGATTTGAATCATTCTTTGGCTGTAAATCGAGAGGCAAACAGTTTTTATCCTTTTTTGATAAACAACAACTGGATTTAACTATTCAATATTCTGCACCTGTTCACGCATCTGCTCAATCAAAACCTTCAACTCAACAGACACGCGTGAAGTTTCGATATTAACGGATTTTGCGCCTAAGGTGTTGGCTTCTCGATGTAACTCTTGCATGAGAAAATCTAACCTGCGGCCGACTGCGCCGCCTTGTTTTAAGACTCTGTGGGTTTCTGTAATATGCGTGGTCAAGCGCTCGATTTCTTCAGCGACATCGATACGCTGCGCGATCATGACCATTTCTTGTTCTAAACGATTAGCATCTAATTCTAATTTGGCATCGAGAAAACGATTACTTAATTTTTCACGCTGTAGCCCCATGATTTCGGGTAAGTGAGATTTTACTTTGACTAATTCTTCTTCCATAGCGCTTAAACGATCGACAAATATTTTTTTTAATTCGGATCCTTCGCGAGCACGAGCTGCTAAAAGATCCGCGAGTGCTTTTTCCATGACTTTAATTAATTCATCTTGAATATGTTCTAAATCAAGCTCTTCAATTTGCAACACACCCGGCCAACGCACAATATCCATGGTGTTAGTAATAGCTTTATTATTTAAAGATTCAGCAATAGTGTCGTTTAGTTTACAAAGTTGTTTTGCTAAATCTAAATTGACATTCATCTCGGTATTTTTAGCATCATGGTGTTGATAGCGGATATAACATTCCACTTTGCCGCGTTTAATATGCGCGCGAATTTGTTCGCGTAAAGCGTTTTCAATAGGTCGTAAAGTGTCAGGAAGATGCACGCTTAATTCAAGATAACGATGATTGATTGAACGTAATTCGCAAATCACACTGCCCCAATTTCCTTGACCCTGGGCGCGGGCAAAGCCCGTCATACTGGAAATATTATGCGTCATTATAGACAAACTCTTGTGCGCGTTCGAATTCTTCAAACGTATTAATTTCTAGCGTTTTATTTTCTGTTAAACACACTTGAATGCGAAATCCATGTTCTAAAGCGCGTAATTGTTCTAAAGATTCTGCGATCTGCAAAGGGGTTTCGGGTAAAGTTCGATACTGTAATAAAAAATCTCGTCTAAAAGCATATACACCCATATGATGATAAACAGGTGCTTCTGTCACTTGACGAAAATAAGGAATAGGTGAGCGAGAAAAATATAAAGCATTGCCTTTTAAATCCGTAATCACTTTTACAATTCCAGGATCCGTCAGCTCATTTTTTTGGATACGCGTTGCAAGTGTTGTCATATCAGGAGTTTCACCTTGAAGATAAGGCGCTACTAATTCTTCTAACATACCCGGTTTAATAAAAGGCTCATCGCCTTGTAAGTTGATCACCACATCTATTTCGGGGAATTTTTCAGCGACAACCGCAACCCTATCACTACCCGTTGGCAGGTTAGAATCCGTCATGACTACCTCCCCGCCAATAGCTTGAATCACTTTCGCGATTTCTTCACTATCCGTTGCAACCACGACTTTGCTTAAGACTTTACAGCGGGAAGCATTCTCATAAACCCATTGAATCATAGGCTTACCTTGAATAGGCAACAAAGGCTTGCGTGGAATACGGGTCGATCCAATTCGGCTGGGAATCACACAAAGAATTTTAGGGGTATTAGATTTCATAATTTTCAAAGTGTACTTGAAATAAAGGGATTTTCAAGGTGTAATTGGCCCTTACTTTAAAGAGAGAATACCATGCGCCCAAGCAAACGATCCCCTAATGAATTACGTGACATCAAATTAACAAGAAATTACACCAAACACGCAGAAGGCTCGGTATTAGTTGAGTTTGGTGATACTAAAGTGATTTGTAACGCGAGTATTGTTTCGGGCGTTCCCCCTTTTTTAAAAGAAGCTAAAAAAGGTTGGATAACTGCTGAATACGGGATGCTGCCACGGTCCACTCATGAGCGCATGATAAGAGAATCCGCTAAAGGCAAACAAGCTGGGCGCACTCAAGAAATTCAAAGATTAATTGCAAGATCACTACGCGCTGCAATTGATTTAAGCTTGCTCGGCGAATTTACTATTACCGTTGATTGCGACGTCATCCAAGCCGATGGCGGCACGCGTACCGCATCAATTACCGGTGGTTGTGTGGCTTTATTTGATGCCATTGAATCCTTAAAAAAGAAAGGCAAAATCACTAAAAATCCTTTTAAACAATTAGTGGCTTCAGTGTCAGTCGGCGTCTTTCAAGGCACGCCTATTTTAGATTTAGATTATGCAGAAGATTCGAATGCTGAAACGGATATGAATGTAGTCATGACTGATCAAGGCGGTTTTATTGAAATTCAAGGCACCGCAGAAAAAGATATTTTTAGCCAAACGCATTTGAACCAAATGCTCGATTTAGCCAAAGTTGGCATAGAGCATTTAGTTCAAAAACAAAAAGAGGCTTTAGGTATTTAAAATCTTCTTCTAGGGCCGGAAAGTGTATCAGTAGGACGTGGAGCTGCTGCATCTGTCCCTGAAAATAAACCAATGCTACGGAGACTGGGTCGTTTCGCTGCCGCACCCATCATCTCCATGGCTTCTTCAATAGGAAAAGAACGTCTCATTTCTTGAGATATCGAGCCACTGACATCTGTGCAGTACTTGTTAAAAAGCTCATCTTTATTAAACTTCGCCATACTTACTCCTGACTTCAATAGTCCATATGTTGGTCTAAATATTTTTCCTTAACTCCGCATTTTTCCCACAAGAACCTGACAATCGTTTCTTTAATCACTTCCGTTGCAGGCCTACCCATTAAATCAAAATGCCAAAACTTAAAGGGCTTATGACTGGTATCCACTCTAATGAGTGAGCGTTGGTTGCCCATTTCATAAAGTATATAATGCACCTCGGATGAAAATTGAGGATCATTTTTAGACTTTTCTAAAAACTCATCTAAGACTCTTTCGAGTCCTTGAGGGCCTTCAGCCAAAATGTATTCTTTTTCCATAGTTCGTATCTAATGATAATTAACGAGTTACTATTATGTCTCTCTTTTTATCAGTTTAATACCCTAACCTTAAGGAAACCTTAAGAAACTCCCATTTCGTAATCAATTAATAATGGCGCATGGTCAGAAAATTGCTGTTCTGTGTAAATCGACGCCATTTTTACTTTATTTTTCAATAAGGGGCTAATGATTTGGTAATCAATTCTCCACCCTACATTTTTTGCACGCGCCTGGCCTCTATTTGACCACCAAGTATACTGATCGGGTTCTTGGTTCACTTCTCTGAAGGCATCCACAAACCCCATATTACCTAATAATTGATCCATCCAAGCGCGCTCTTCGGGCAAAAAGCCTGAATTCTTTTGGTTGCCGCGCCAATTTTTGAGATCAATTTGTTTATGGGCAATATTCCAATCCCCACAGATAATAACTTTTTGTGATGGGTTTGTTAAGTGTTTAGCATAACGATCTAAAAAATCGTACTTAATGGTTTGACGCTCATCGCCACTGGTTCCTGAGGGTAAATAAAGCGAAGCTACTTTAAACTCTCCTAAGTCCGCTTCAATATAACGACCTTCATCATCAGCAACAGACCAGCCTAGACCTGTGGTAATAGCTAAAGGTTTAGTACGACTATAAATTCCAACGCCACTATAACCTTTCTTTTGGGCGCAATGAAAATAACCGTGATAGCCTTCTAGATGAAATTTAGTATCATGCAAAATATCCTGTTGCGCTCTTATTTCTTGCACGCAAACCACATCTGCATTTTGTTTTGCTGCCCATTCAAAAAATCCTTTTTGGGCTGCGGATCGAATGCCGTTTAAATTAGCTGTTATGACACGAAACATTTTTAGTTACCTAATAAATTTTTTAATAAACCACCCGCTTTCTGTTTCACTCTTTCAATGGCTTTTTCTTTCACATTTTGAAACTCTTTAGAAGCAGCTTGTTGGGCTAAATTATTTAAATCTAATCCAATATTAGGATGAGTTAAGCTTCCCGTAATACGAATAGGAATAGTTATGCCATATAAATTCTTAATATCATTTTTCGTACTTTGTGCATCAGCTTTTACGGCGGTTTGTAAAGTGTAATTGATTTGTTGGTTAACCAAATCAATTTGACCGTTGCCTTTTGAAGTTGCTTTACTCGCACTCAATAGCAAATCATTATTGGTGACTACTCCTTTAGTTATAGTAACGCTACCCGTCAAACTCGAAAATTGTGTTTGATTGGTATCTTGACCAGACAGTGGTTGGCCTTTCACCGTGTTGTAAGCTTTTTGAATGAGATAACCTACGTCTAGGCCTTCTAATACGCCGTTTGAAATATTAAATTGGCCGTTACCATTCAAATTTTGTAAAAGAACTTTACCATCAGTCCCTGAGGTGGTCGTATGCAATTGAATATTTCCCGTACCTTTAATTTTATAAGACTTATTTTGTGCGCCTAAGTCTTCCACTAAAGGTCCTATTTGAACATCCGCTAAATTCGCATACAACGTAATACTAGGCACCGCCGCGCTTAAATTAACAACCGCATCACCATTTATTTTTCCTTGATAAAAATTCCCGGTCACATGATATAAGCTCAGCATATCATTCGCATAACGCACGGGTGCTGCAATGGCGGTAATTTTAACTTTATTAACCTGCATTAAATCCGCATGCATATCACCTTTCAGTGAAACTTTTTTAGAAGCAGTAGTCGCAAAATCAAAATCCCCGCTTAAGTTTTTGATCTCTGGATTGCTGATATCAAAAGGATTTAAAGTAAGCTTGCCACTGACGGTTTGATTTTGTGAGTTAATTAAAATATTACTATGCCCGCTTATATTGAACTCTCTCTCTTTATCAAGCGCATGAAATTTAAAATTAATCGGAAACGATTGATCTAACGCAACATCCTTAGCCGTTAAATTAAATTTATCTATCACTAATTTAGTTTGAGTTTTTTGGTTAATCCAATTAATTTTAGCGTCTATTACATCAATGGCTTTAATCGCAATCATCATGCCAGCTGCCGCATTACTAGGCGAAGTTTTAGCAGAGCCAGTTTTTAAATCCCCCCAATTATTTGTCCCGTTAGCATTAGTTATTAAATTTAACGTTAAGCCTTTTATCGTCATGCCACTGGATTCAATTTTAGAATGAAATAAAGGCAATAGCTTCACAGAGAGCGTTGCGCTTTCTAATTCTGCAAATAGAGTAGATTGAAACCCTGAGGGATTATTTAATATGACATGCCCTACTTTAATACCAAAACTAGGATAAAAACTCCAAGACAAATTCCCATCCATCGTAAGCTGTCTGCCTATATTTTTTTGCACTTGCTCTATGATTAAGGGCTTAAAACGATTAGGATTTACAAAAGTCATTAATAACGCGCCGCCTACTACAACGCATAAAATAATAACAACAATAAGACTTAAAAGGATTTTGATGAGCTTGGACATAAATACCCCCAGTTGAATGAGAGTATTATTAGGAAAATTGATGAACTATTCAATCTTTATGCGGCTTTATTTTAGATATTTCTTCTTCCATCTTTTTCAAAGCCTCATCCACTTTTTTTTGGGCTTCTTTTTGGGGTTTTTTGCTTAGTAAATACAGAGCGCCGACCCCGGCGACGGGTAGCACAGCAGGATATAATATCGCCACTACTACTGCCAACAAAACGCCCATAGCCACCACTACGTCTTTGACATCCCATTTATTGACTTTTGCTCTTACTCCCTTAAATTTTTCAGACCTTTGTTGCAACTCATTCCTGGGAAGATTTTTTTGAATAGCTTCATTCAAGTTCATCGCCACCAAACGTATCTCATCTTTCATCGAATCCGATAGTGTTTCATTCGCATTCAACGAGCGATAAATTCCTTCTGCGGCATCATTTGCTAATGTTTTAACTTCACTAACTGGCGCTTGTTTTTGTTCTGCTTGTGCTACTTGCGCCACTTGTTCCGCCATAGGAAATTTAGCTTTTATACGCGTTAAATCCTCACTATATTGTCTAATAATATCTAAATCAAAATAACCGCGAGGATTGGCTGCAAGTACGTCTAGTATTTGTTTATCGTCCTTATTTAATAATATATTGGGATTAGCTGTGCATAATTTTCTTACTTCATCTTCAAGCTTAGCTAAATCCATCGCTTCGTTAGTTATATGAAATTCTCCGACTTTACAAACTTGAAGTGCTTTAAGTAAAGTATTAGAAAATTGTGGGGAATCGTCTTTTAAGCGAAACCCGTCCGGAGTGTATTGATACTCCACGGTAATCGTGCCAGGAATAACATCATTGGGAGAGGCTAATCCGCTCTTGCTAGTTAAAATCGCTTGCAACCAAATATTTCCCTCATCATCTTTGATATAATTTAATATTGCTGACTTTGGTCTTTTATCGAGAACAAACTCAAATCCATAAAGACCTTGATGGTGCTTATCCGCTATTTTCTGAAACTCAGTTGGGTCAATTGATAAACTATTACAAAAAAATGATTTTACATCACCATAAGTAGTCTCATCAAAACGAATACCGTTTACAGTCACAGCTTCTCTTTCTATCTCCCCAATTAAGTCAGTGGGTGGCGCAACATTCCATCCCTTATCTTCTCTTTTTAAATAACTTAAAGTAGTAAGCTGACTATGGATTTGACAAGCGGTTACTGTATTAATATTAGATCGATCACAACAACTTGGCTGCAGAGTCATAAATTGATTATAAGCAGTCTCAATTTCTTCCTCGACAAATTGCACATATCCAAAATCGTCTGTTTCTACTGACATAAGCGCCTCTTTTTAATTCATTTTTATAAAGTATAGCTCAGTTATTGAATTAAAATTATGTGTGTTTTCAATCAGTTATTAAAGCGGGTGATGGGAATCGAACCCACGCCAAGAGCTTGGGAAGCTCCTATTCTACCATTGAACTACACCCGCGATTGCCCAGGGATTCTACTGAATCCCTGGCAGATTCTAAAGGACTTTTAACAAGTAGAGGTTTCAATCCCAACCATTGAAAACGCACGCTTTACCGTATTTAAATCATAATGATAATCGCGTGCTGAGCTCATGACACCACAAGCGGCTTCAACAAAATTAGTAAGCGGGGTCCAATAAAAGCGGTTGGCTTGGACCATGATGTCGAAGGCTTTTTTGGTATTCCAGCGCGGTGATGTCGCGATGACGTAAAATACTTTGTTGAATATTCCACTGGAGAAATGCGGATTTAACTCAGGGGTGAAATCTTTGATGTGGTTGATGGAGCAATTGTCACCCGGGAATTTTCCTTCGCAATCTTTGGTGGGCTCATCCAAATAACGCAGAGCTTTGCCGTCGGTTTTTAGAATTTCTGCGCCGATTTGCCAAGTGTTTTTTTGAGTGGCGTAATATTCTGCCGCTGCTGCTGCCATATCAGAAAAAGATTCGTTTAAGCCGCCGGGTTGATCTATGTATAACAAACCGGATTGTTGTTGGGTGAAGCCGTGACTGATTTCGTGTGCGGCAATTCCTAATGAAACTAGTGGATAAAATTCTTTTCCGCCATCACCAAAGGTCATCGCATAGCCATTCCAATAAGCATTACCTAATCTTTTGTGTACCCACATATCTAATACCATGGGTTTATTATTAATAGAAAGAGCTGGGATGCCATACCAGGATTGATACATATCTTGTATGACTTGTCCTGCAAAGAAAGCGTCATTGGCAGGAGAGAATCCGCCATTAATCGCATCAATATCGCCATCCCAGTAAAGATTACTGTTAGGTTTTTCGCATGGAAATTCTATGATGGCATAGCGTTTTCTTGCATCACGCACAGTGACTAATGTGTTTTTTTAAGAAACAGGTTTTAGTGATAGGGTCGCGCTCAATTTTTAATAAGGGGAAATCACCTTGCTTACCATCATATACATGCTTGCCGGTTTTTTTATTGCCACCAAATCCACCGGCCGTAACACTACTTAACGTTTGGACTTCATCCCATTCGCGATACACTTTGAAATTTAATGCATCTAAGATATAACACATACGTGATGGCGTTTCCCCATCATCGGTGGTCACCGAAAATTTTACTAACAAAGCCCAATGCGCATGGAAACTTTCATCAAGATAAACCAAAGCACTGACTTGGCCTAAAGAAAAATGCACAGGCTTGCCGATTTTATGTTGATAAGACTCCATCGCTATTTGTAGCGCGCTTTGATTGCCATCAATAAAACTTTGCGGCGGAGTTTTAAGATCTTGCGCTAGGGATGCATAAATTCTTCCATTTGCAGAAGTATTTTTATCACTATCCGAATGAATAATAATATCACCTCCCCAAACGGGATAACCCAAATAAGTTTGTTTTAATCGCATATGATCCGTTTGATTAAAATCTTTATCTTGATTAATTTTTTGTAATCCATAGGGAGCTTTAGGGTCAGTCAGGGAAAAAGTCTCAAGATAAGAAACCGGATAGCGGGGGAAATCAATCGGAACAGCGGCTTTGGTTTGAAAAGTTACCAAAAACAATAGCCCCAATAAAACAAATTTAAAACTTTTATGCATATGAACTCCTTTTTAGTTTAAAATGGCGAAATTAAAAAATTATGAGGACGGGTGTTTTGCAGACTTATCTCTTTTATGACATTGAAACGACGGGCTTAAATAAAGCATTCGATCAAGTATTGCACTTTGCGGCGATACGCACAGATTTAAACTTAAAAGAATTAGAACGATATGAACTCCGAGTTAAATTAAATCCGGATTTGGTTCCATCGCCACAAGCTTTATTGACACATCAGATTTCAATTGAAGATACACTGAAAGGGGAAACGGAATATAACGCAATAAAAAAAATTCATCAATACTTAAATGCGCCCGGTACGATTAGTTTAGGTTATAACACGTTTAATTTTGATGATGAATTTTTGCGCTTTTCTTTTTATCGTAATTTATTACCGCCTTACACACACCAATATGCTAATCAATGTAGTCGTATGGATATTTATCCTATGACTGTCATGTACTATCTTTATAAAAATAATGTTTTAACTTGGCCTAAAAATGCAAATGAAAAAATTTCGTTAAAACTAGCTGATATTAATGCTAGCAATCAACTGGTAGAAGGACGTGCGCATGATGCGATGGTTGATGTTGAAGCAACGCTTGCGCTTGCAAGATGCTTATTTAAAGAAAAAGAGATGTGGAATTATTTAAGCGCTAGTTTTAATAAAAAAACAGACCAAGAACGCATTTCACAACTTTCTCAGCGCGAAGCTTTATTAGTCGAAGGCATGTTTGGGCCTGATCAACATTACCAAAGCCCAGTTTATTTTTTAGGCTATCACCATCATTATAAAAACCAAAGCCTATGGTTATCGTTAGATATGCCGG
>Ga0207134_1106_pt1 | contig 13629 bp, 14 predicted proteins | sample Alteio_BWMinHeat_12_FD_153527 | JGI IMG/M metagenome (GOLD analysis project Ga0207134, IMG submission 153527) | Enriched cells from forest soil in Barre Woods Harvard Forest LTER site, Petersham, Massachusetts, United States -... | ecosystem: Environmental > Terrestrial > Soil > Temperate forest >... | reverse complement strand
CGCCTGTCTAAAGTTTCAATAGCTTCGATTTCTGTTTCTAAGTCGGACAGTAATTGCGTGCCAGTGAATTTTGCCTTTTGCTTATACAAAGAGAATATATGAATATTGCTGAAAGCGAGCTGCGTCTTAGAACCGACTGTAGAATAGTAGACCGCAGTGAATTATATATTGCCGATGAGCTATTCTTTACTGGTACTGGTGCTCAAGTAAAGCCAATAATATCAGTGGACAATAGGCAGGTGGGTGACGGCGGCAGTGGTCCTATAACACAAAAACTTATGGATTTATATTATTCTATGGCGCAAGGCAAAATCGATAAATACAAACATTGACTAACCCCTGTAGATGTAGAAACGACTATCAAAAGCCAAACAAGGGTTTGCACTTCGATTAGGCGAGTGCGCAGAACCATGGCGGGACTAATTAGGCGGCAATATAAGAGCACGGGAATCCGGCATCAAAACTGACTGCCTGAATACAAATTATTCTTGACAATCCTCTTTTTTTGTGGTCTACTTGCATATCTACTAATAGTAAATACCAATAAAAGCGCCACAAATTCAAATGTACGCGTCTTCCAAGCTATCTCAAATTCTTACCAACCTAAGGCATCCTCTTCTTCGTGTCCTTTTCATTTGTTGCATGGTTGCGCTAATTATGGGACCAGTACTTGCAGGGTTAGAATGGATTACTTGCATACTTCCATGCGCAACTCATCATGTTCATATTGGGACTGTGGAGTTTTGTATTGTCGTGGGATCGAGTTTTACTGGTATGTTGATTCTTACTAGTTTTTTTGCTCTGTTATTGAATTTGCTAGTGGATCGAAATGATTCTCATTGGCCAGCTAAGTTAAATAAATGGAGTCGCTACGCCATCATTTATTGTGCTGCTGGGGTTTTCGTTAATGTTTTTAGTTATCTAACATTCGCTTGGCAGATGCTGGCCTGTCATAACCAGGTGCTTGTGAGCCAAACACTTTGGACTGCTTTATTTTGGATACCACTCCTTTCTGGGATATTTTTTTGCATCATAGGTCCGGTCTTTGGCTTTCTATCTGGAATGGAGGAAGCTGTCATGCAATTTTTTAAAACAGAGAAAAACCTGGATTAAGCCCGATTGCATTCGGCAGCGATCACATTCAATAATATATCAACATCCTAAGAGTCATTTCATTTGGTCCTTGCTTTGCGCTTCTTCTTTTTTCCTTGCCCCTTTCTGCGCTTCGCGATGGTGATTTTGGAGGTTTGGAGTCTTTTCCCAAACCTCTATCACTTTGGCAATCTACAATAGTATTACTGCTATGCAATTGCCGCGGGTTTTTCCAATCTACTGCAATTTTAGATTTGTGCAGCAAGCTGCTGCACAATGATTGATATCTTCAGCATCTTGTCTATTGTTTATAGTGAGCTAATTTGCAGGATAAACTAATCAGGTGTTATGTCCTTGACTTCAATAGTATCTTCTTGCTGGGCTTGTAATTGTGCTTCGATTGCTTCAGCGCGCCTGTCTAAAGTTTCAATAGCTTCGATTTCTGTTTCTAAGTCGGACAGTAATTGCGTGCCAGTGAATTTTGCCTTTTGCTTATACAAAGAGAATAAATGATTGCCCATATTTTGTAAATATTTGCCTTTTTCACTATGTACAGCCATAAGATCAAAACGCAGGCGGGCAATTTTTGCCTGACGCACCGTGGCATCAGCTGCCTGTTTGGTGACTGCTTTTACTTTGTTTAAAATCCCGGCTAATTTGTCTTCGACCACGGCAATATTTTCTTTTATCTAATTGAGTAAAGTACTTAGATTAAAGTGTTCATGAATAAGATCTGCTGCTCCATGCGCGTGTGTTTTTGGAATTAAGAGGCTAAAACGCAAATCTCCTGTGGCGACCATGTGTACTGGTATGTTGGCATGATTCAAGGTATCAAAAATAGAAGCAACAATTTCAGGCTTGCCATTTAAACGCCGGCTTATGACAGAAATTCTTGCTAATTTATCGTCTATTACAAGCTTTGTCCCATGCGAATCATTATTGGACTCGATAATAGATTTTACTCTGATTGCAGCAGATTTTTCGACGGTGAAAACAAGCTCTTGTAATGGTTCATCTTCTCGAGCTAACAACATCACCATGTCTGCTGAAATATTTAATTCATTGAGTCTAAGAAATAATGACGCCACACCGTCCAGCTTACTAGCCTGATCTTGATGAATAGCCATTTGCCAGCTGAACCAAACTTGGCTTGAATCCAGGGTGACACCACAGACAGCATAATCAGGGGTGTTGATTAAGTCAGTGACAAGTGTTCCTTCATCTTCAGGCCAAAAAGTAGAGCGAATGCGCAACGGCAATTGATTTTCTTTAGCCAAAGAAACAGCGCGATGATTTATTACCTTAGCGCCAGTATTAGCCATTTCAAACATTTCTTCATAGCTAATGCTTTTTAGCTTACTGGCTCGGCTAATCAGTCTTGGATCGCTTGTATAAACGCCATTTACGTCAGTATAAATATCGCAACGGTCTGCACCAATAGCAGTGGCGACAGCAACAGCGGTTGTATCGGAGCCACCTCGTCCTAGAGTGGTTAGTTCTTGGTTATTTGTTATGCCCTGGAAACCAGCAACCACTGGAATTTCACCCCTACCCATACTTGCTTCTATAGAACTGGTTCTAATTTCTTCAATTCTTGCCGAGCCATGTATATTTTCAGTGATAATTCCTGCTTGACCACCAGTAAAGGATCTCGCTTGCCCACCACACTCGTGGATAGCCATACTCATTAAGGCTACAGACTGCTGCTCACCGGTAGTCAATAGCATATCTAATTCACGGGCAGTAGGGTTGGGGGTAATTGTTCGAGCTAGCGATATTAATTTATCGGTTGTGTCGCCCATGGCAGAGACTACTGCCAATACTTCATGTCCTTCGTTGGTAGCGTTAACGACAATTTGGGCGGCTTTGCGGATATGATCAATATCAGCAACTGAGGTACCGCCAAATTTTTGCACTATTTTAGACATGTATTAGCCAGAGATTTTGTAGCATAGTAACACCCAGCTTTCGCATTATAGTTTAAGACCAAAAGGTCTATAAATCTACTTATAATTGAGCTAGATTATGCCCGCGTTAAAATCAGGTAAGAACAGGAAATAAGTTAGTAAACATATGAAGCAAGAAGAATTTATAAAAAATATTGAGGGGCAGCAATTAACTGTTATTCCGTTGGGCGGGCAAAGTGAATTAGGTCAGGTACTCTGGCTTGTTTGTTATCAAGGAAAGATACTAATAATTGACGCTGGTGCTGCTTATCCAACCAGAGAATTGCCCGGTGTTGATTTACTTCTGCCCAACACGAATTTTTTGGAAGCCAATCAAAATAAGATCCTTGCGCTACTGCTAACCAGCGCTAATGAAGAATATATGGGTGCAGTATCTTATTTAGTTAAACATGTGGCGGTGCCAAAAATAATGGCACCTAAATTTGTTAACTGCTTATTGGAACAAACAAAAGAAGATCTAAGTGAAGATCATCCTTTAAGACACATTGAAATAGAAAATACCGAAACGAAGCAGACGTATCAAATAGGTCCATTTGCGGTCGAATGGATTAAAGTCAATGACGCTGTCGTGCAAACGGGTGCCCTATGCATTTCGGTCGGCAAAAACGAAATAGTCTATATGACTAGTTTTAAGTTAGATCAAACTCCTGTTGATCATCAATTGGCTGATATTGGCAGATTAGCTCAACTAGGTGAAAGCGGCACGACTTTGCTCATTGGTACTTCAGCCGGCACTGAAAGACCTGGATATTCAGAGTCTGAATCAGGATTGCAACAGCGACTGCGCTCTTATATTAGTACTGCTAGAGGCAGGGTAATAGTGCTTATGTCTGGTACAAACAGTTATAGACTACAAACTTTAATTGATATAGCAAAAAGTTGCCATAGAAAAATATTGCTGTTGGGGGATTCGTTAATACATTGTGCTGTAGCCTCAGCGATGACTGAAAACCTGGATTATCAGCCAGAATTGGAAATAAGTTTAGAGCAAATGGAAAAGCTTCCTGAAAATAAAATCCTCATTGTGGCAACGGGCAAAGAGGGCAACCCAATGTCTGCTTTAATTGAATTAGCAAACGGTAGTCATAGAAATTTAAGTACTAAATCTGCCGATACTATTATTTATAGTGGCGATGTTCCTCCAGGCAGGCTGCGGCAAATGGCTATGCTTCTGGATCAATTTTTATTAGCAGGTATAAGAATTTATTGGGGCGAAGAGCATGGTGTACATGTTCCACGCAATGCTAGCCAGGAAGAATTAAAATTAGCCTTGTCTTTAATTAAGCCAACCTATTTTGTGCCGGCTTTTGGTGAAGGGAGGCATATTATGCACCATGCTCAATTGGCCTATGATTGGGGAATGCCTGTATCATCAGTTTTTCCCTTGCAGAATGGTCAAATTCTTTCTATCCAAGATGGAGAAGCTGAAATTAGAGGACGGGTCGAATATCAGGCAGTTCTGGTCAATCGAGACCACGGAGAACGCATTACTACTTTTACTGCTAATGAGAGATTGGCAATGAGCCTAGAAGGGCTAATTACAATAAGTCTCATTATTGATAGCAATGGACAATTGGTGAGTGGTCCACAATTCGATTGCAGTGCGGCTAGCTTCCGTTATTCGATGCAATGGAAAGAAGCTTGTACTGAACTGACGATAAGCATTGGCGAAGCCATAAACAAATGGGCAAGCGACAAGACCAATGAAGAAAAGCAAACAGACGAAGTAGCGATCAGGGGACTAGTAAGAGATACTGCTTATAAAACTCTACGGGCTCAACTGCAAACAAAACCTGTTTTGCAAATCATTATTCAGCAATTAGCGGCTGTATAACAAGAGTAATGGTGCTTTTACCAGGCGCCTTCAATATAAATGGCATTGTCTTCATTTAAAATAGCAACCTGTTCGCGATTATCATTAAGTTTGACTGGCCACAACCAAAAATATTTAAGTCCAGGCACTTGATGTGTAGCGACAATCCACCAATTTGTTTTATCAACTAATGCTTGTCCTGTTTGAAATCCTCCCAGTTGTCTGCGAATTGGGACATCTATAGGGAAAAGACCCTGGTTGAAGGCCTGCACTTCCAGATCGGTTCTATTTTCATCATACACAGATCGAGCCAAATTATAATGTTGTATGCGCTCGTTTTCTTTAGCATTGATGACCTGTACTTCTTTGCGCACATAAGGGATTATTTCGTCCGACCAACCATACTCAGTAAAAATAGTATGTGGTTCGCCTATGCCGGATTTAGCTAACGCAGCTCCCAAAGCATACTGCATGCGCCAACCGCCCGGAGGATATGGTTTGTCCTTGCGACTCTTGGACCAGTATTCAACACTGAGAACAAGATTGCGCAAATCCTTGTCTGTTAGAGGTAACTTGTCGGGATCTTTCTTCTTTTTTGGCGGTGCTATTGGATAAGGATAAATGCGGCACCAATCACTAGCCTGGGTATTATGCGGAACAATAATACGAACGATTAAATTGATTTTTTGTCGGCTCTTAGTTGGTAATTCACTCTGGTTATTTTCTGTGGACTGGTTAATATAACCAGGCTCAATATTATGTGACTGAATAGTGTTTGATTGGCTGCTTTCGGTATTAATTTGACTGTCTAGGTCAATAGCCCAAGCAAAAGGGGCTGTTGAAACAACAGTGCTAACGATAAATAGCCACAAAAGCGAGCTTAGGAATTTATTCTTCGCCATGATAAATACTAGATGACTGGATATAAAGTCTATATTTTAGTCTAGTGATTGATAGTCTGGCGGTAAATCAGCATTATAAATTGCTTCAAAAGCCTGAACTAGTCCATTTTCATGTCTTTTTGGCTTGGCGCCCATAACCAATTCAATCAAACGCTTTAAATTTACACAATCAAATTGCTTAATTTCAGGTGGGTTAGTTTTTCCTCGCTCTGATTCCATCACAGCCAGAACCTGTCTGCTTGGCAGCCTGAAAAATAAATCAACATATTCTGGCTCAAAATGATTGCCTTTGCCGGTGAACATAATATCAGCTACCTTATCAATAGGCATGCGGTTGCGATAATGTCTTTCAGAAGTGAGCGCGTCAAAAACATCAGCGACAGCAATGATGCGCGCTAAATAAGGAATTTCGTCGCCTTTTAAACCACGATAATAGCCCGACCCATCAATTTTTTCATGGTGGCAGGAAGCAACAAATGGCACAGACTCCATTTTACCCTTGAATGGCAAATTAGAGAGCAGGTCATAAGTATAACGAGCATGTTGTTGGACGCAGGCAAATTCACCGGGGGTGAGCCGGCCATTTTTCCATAAAATTGCCTCTGGCACACCAATTTTGCCATAATCATGCATCATTGCTGCATAGCGTAATACAAGGTGATCAATTTCAGGGATGGCTAGACTTTTACCTAACAACAAACTGTAATTGGTGACACGAATAGAATGTCCTGCTGTAAGCGGATCACGTTTATCAATTGTTTGGGCTAAAGTTTCTAATGTGCGATCGACAAAATGTTCGATTTCTAAATAAGCTTGTGCTTGCTCGATCAAACCTGCTGCTACTGTAGTCAAGGCAGCGAGCCATTCTTCATCTTCACTAGTAAAGGTATTGGTTGATTTGTTGAGAGCCTGGAAAACACCTATCACATCCTCATGTCGATTGAGCATAGGCACACAAAGTATACTCTTAGTATGATAGCCAGTTAAACGATCAAAGGCGGGGTCAAAATCTTTGTCTTTATACGCATCAGGAATATTTATTTGATGTGCTGTACGGGCACATTGACTGACAACACTGGCGGCTGACAAAGCAACACGTATTTGTTTTTCCATACCTTGTGCTACTTGTGTCCAAAGCTCAGCTTTTTGCTTGTCTAAAATAAATACACTGCAGCGGTCGCAATTTAAAATGCTTTGTGTTTCTTTAGTAATTACATCTAATAATGATTCAAGACGCCGCTCGGTAGTCATAGCTTTAATAACCCGATAAAGTCCAGACAAGGGTCTGAGCCTATTAAGCTCTTCTTGCATACCCATGACTTTAATTTTTCGCTCCACGAGAGCTAATTCTTGTTGGGTTAATGTAGAGCTAAGAATGCCTTCTTGCCTATCTTTATCGTTAATACCGACTCTTTCAGAGATGGTTTTTCTCTGTCTATCAGTTTTACGATAGCCCTTTTTGGGCGCGGACTTAGACATGTACAAATTCTCTATATAACAATACTATGAGGTTAAATAGTAAAAAGTTTCGCTATTTACTCCTATATACCCGGACGCAGCCATCTTTTGATGCAATAGGCTGTCTAGCTATACTTTAAAATATTGTGTTTAAGAAGTAGTAAATGTGGTAGCAGGCGCTATTCTTCAATGACCTGGGGGTATTTCGGTGCTTCCAACTGGCGCCAGAAAAGCAAACAGGCCTTGCCAATTACTCGCTTTTGCTCTAAAAACCCCCAAACATGCCCATCTTCACTATTATTGCGATTATCTCCCATCATAAATAAAGAATCTTTTGGCACAACAATGGGCTCGTTTACTTGTGAACTCTCCCCATAGGGTCTGATTACACCGCCAGAACTAGAACGTCCTTGAATATCACCGAGCACATTTAAATCATAGGCTGGCAACTCTTTAATGTAAGCCGATTCATTTAACAGTTGCCCGTTAATGAAGACTCCTTGATTTCTCGCTATACGAATATGATCACCAGGTAAACCAATAACTCGTTTAATAAAGGCTGGTTCGTATGGCAAAAATGGCAAACCTGTCAGGCGGCCAAGTACGGTCAAAGGGTCATTACTTAAATCATGTCCTCCCATTTCAATGGGTGGCGGATAAAACACTAAAATATCACCCCGCTTAATAGGCATATTAAAGTGACCCGATACTTTTTCAACCAAAAGCCTGTCATTAATCTGTAACATAGGTTCCATAGAACTAGAAGGAATATAACGGGCTTCGGCTAGGGCCCAACGAATAACAATTAATAAGATGAGTGTGACGACTACTAATTCAATAATTTCTTTAGCCAGACTCACTAAGAAACTGGGCTCTGGCTTATTTTGTTTTTGGATGGAATTATTTTGTTCTGACATTCCCTTTTCTTCCGTTAATTGGGGGGAAGCTTGTCTTGATGAAATCGAATCAATATCTTTCATTTTAATACCTAAAGTTTCTAACGCTATGTTTTAGCGTCGAGCACAATAAACACCTATAAGCTTATTTGCCACCCAAAAGTCCTTTTAATGCGGCGACGTAATTATCCAACTCGTCTTTAGTATTCATCTCTGTAGTAGTAACTAAGATACCATTTTCTAATTTAGCAGCAGATTGGCTTAAATCCAATCCACCTAAAATACCATTTTCCGTAAGTAGCTTGAGTAATTCTTTGGCTGGTTTAGGGGTGACAAGAGCAAATTCACTAAAGAATGGAGTTTGAAAAGCTAACGAGACGCCAGGAATTTTGGTCAATTCACTGGCTAGGTAATGAGCTTTCTGCATACTGGCATAAGCAATGGACTTCAATCCTTGCGGACCGAGAGCGGATAAATAAACAAGCATAGCGAGAGCATTTAATGCTTGGTTAGTACAAACATTTGATGTGGCCTTAGACCGTCTTATATGTTGCTCACGCGCTTGCAAGGTTAAAGTATAAGCGCGGCGTCCGTGACTATCCACCGTTGCTCCCACTATCCGTCCAGGTAACTGGCGGATAAATTCTTGACGGCAAGCCATGAAACCAGCAGAAGGACCGCCAAAGGAAAGCCAATTACCACAAGGTTGCGCGTCCCCAACTACAATATCGGCCCCAAAATCACCCGGTGGGCTAAGATAGCCAAGACTAATTGGATCTGACACTACTATTAATAGGGCGCCAGCAGCGTGAACAGTCGTTTGTATGCTTTTTAAATCTTCAACGATGCCAAAATAATTTGGATATTGAATAATTACTGCTGCCGTTTGATCATCAACAGTGGGTGTTATAGAAGCGCCTTTAGCTAATGGTAGTTTCTCTAGTTTAAATCCACCTGATTTAATATAAGTAGAAACAACAGCAACACATTCGGGATTACTACCTTCACTTATGACAATTTTTTGTCTGCCGGTAGCTCGGATTGCCATTAACGCAGCTTCAGCACAAGCAGTAGGACCATCGTACAAAGAGGCATTTGCCACATCCATGTTTGTCAGTACACAAATTGCTGTTTGAAATTCGTATATTGACTGTAAATTTCCCTGGCTTGCTTCTGCCTGATAAGGCGTATAACTAGTGGCAAATTCGCTACGTGAAACTATTGCTGGCACAATTGCTGGTACAAAACGTCTATATGATCCACCCCCCAAGAAGCAACTTTGTGCGGAAGCAGGCTTGTTCTTTTTTGCTAATTTAGTGATTGCTATCACTAACTCGAGCTCACTCATTGTCCGTGGCAAAGATAGAGGCTTAGCTCTTAAATGAGCAGGAATATGCTTAATTAGTTCTTCAAACGAAGAGACCCCTATCTTGGCTAACATTTCTAAACGATTAGCTTCAGTATGAGGCAAATAAGGGAAATGAATTTCGTTAGCAGTTAGCGTATTGTCAGAGTCGTTGCTCAGCTTAGGGTTCAGTTGAGAGTTTGGTTCGGTGGTAGTCACGTTTGTTAGGAAAGCAGCTGTTACGAGTGTTTCTTGGCAATTAGACATATAGTATTTGCTCGCGCCTTACAGGGGGATGTCGATCAGGAAAAACAATCCTAGCAACTCGACCAAGACTTTTGGCTAATTAGTCTTTTAACTATTACTCAACTAGAACTTTTTACTTCTTTCTTACGTACTGGACTTAAGAATATTTGTTTACAGAAATCTTAAGTTGAGTTCGCCTTTAACTATAACTAAACAATTGCCATGTTGATACCTTATTTGGGTTAATCTCATTAGTCTTGAATACTGTCTTGAAAGAATATTAGGCAAAAAGATATCACAAAAAAATAATGCCACCATATATAGTATCGCAAAAAGCATAAATGATTGTGTTTATCGGAAGGATTTAAAGATTGAAAACTAAAGCAATTATTGGTCTTGGCAATCCAGGCACTAAATATGAAGGCACTCGTCATAATGCAGGATTTGAAGTTCTGGACAGGCTTTGTGGTATGGAGAATTTCTGCGGCAGTCCCTTCGCTCTTAAAAAAACTCTTTATGCGCAGATGAGTCGGGCCAATTTATTTGTGGACGATGTTTGGTTAGCAAAGCCAGTTACTTATATGAATGATTCTGGTAAGGCTGTTCTAGCTATAAAAACGTTTTATAAAATAGATTTATCAGCTTTGCTTATTGTTCACGACGATGTTGCTTTGCCTTTAGGAAAAATTCGTGTGCAAAAACAAGGTGGCGCCGGTGGGCAACATGGAGTGGAATCTATAATAGAGAGTCTTGGAGGTAATAAAGGATTCAATCGTTTAAAAATTGGTATTGGACCTGATCCTGGTGGCGATAGGCGTATGGATTACGTATTACAGAAATTTAGTGTTAAAGAAAGAAAAATTTTAAATGAAGTGTTAAAACAGGCAGCTGAAGCGTGTTTCAGCTGGTTGACTTTGGGTGTTGATCAAGCTATGAATGCCTTCAACGGTCTTGATTTATGTGAATAATTTTTTTCAGTGCGAACAATAAATCATACTATTTTTAATTGTTTTATTATGTCTACATTGTCCGTTACGCTTTGTATCAAAGGCATAAGCGTGATCAATTTGGTTATTTCTGGCTGACATAATGACCATTGATAAAATCATCAATTATCTGGATGAAAATTTGTAATCCGGTTCTCAGGAGTAAAGCTAGTTGTTCGGGGAAGAGTTAACAGGCGCCCACGCACCAAAACGCGCAATTGGATTATTCGGCAAAATTCTAAATAACCCAATCGTCAATGGTTTGTTCAGCGATAAAGAAGGTAGCGCGAGCCGAAACTTTTTTCTTTCTGCTTTGTGGTGGTCACTGCTTGGCATGGGAGCGGGGCTCTTTGCTGCTGCTGAATTTGCCATGCCTGATTTGGTTCACAATGTACCTCAATTTGCCATGCCTCATTTGCGCATGTGGCATGTCAACGCTGTAGCCATTGGTTGGCTATCGATGGGATATGTTGCATCCATGTTCCATATGATACCGACTCTGTGTAAAACCAAGTTGTGGAGTGAGCGCTTGGGAAATCTTACAATGTGGGTTTGGAATATCTTGATGGTTGCAGCCCTCTGTACTTTACTTAACGGTAACACTGAAGGCAGAGAATACGCAGAACTGGGAGCCATCATTGATGTACTGGTTGTAATTGGATTACTCAGTGTTCTTTCTAATGTCTACATGACTTTAATCAACCGCAAGGTCAAGAAGCTTTATGTATCGCTTTGGTATTTCCTTGGTTCACTTTTTTGGTTTCCGCTTGTCTATATTATTGGACAACGTACCTTTGTCGCTTTGCCTGGTTTGAATGACGCTATTGTTGGCTGGTTCTACGGTCACAATATTTTAGGCATGTGGTTTACAACTGTAGGCGTGGGCATGATGTATTATTTGTTGCCCCGCCTTACACAAGCCCCGTTATATAGTCACGGCTTATCAATGCTTGGTTTTTGGGGCATTGCTCTATTTTATGCTCCCACTGGCACCCATCATATTTTGCAATCACCTGCTCCAGAATGGTTGAAAGCTATTGCTGTTATCTCGTCTATATTTTTGCTTGTTCCTGTTTTAACCGTTCTTACTAATTTCTTTATGACTATGAAAGGTAAGTGGGGTCTTGTTGTTACTGATCTACCTTTACGGTTTGCTGTTACTTCTTCAATCTTTTATTTAATTACTTGCGTGCAAGGTCCGTTTCAAGCTACGCGATGGGTCAACTGGTATCTGCATTTTTCACAATGGGTAGTGGGGCATGCGCATTTAGCTTTGCTGGGCACATTTTCTTTTATTCTTACTTCGTCTTTCTACTATAGTATTCCGCGTTTAACCGGAAAGAACTGGCACAGTCAGGGATTGATTCGGGCCCACTATTGGCTTAAAACATTAGGCTTTTTGTTGATGATGGTTTCTTTGACCATTGCTGGACTGGTGCAGGCAGCTGGCTGGGCTTTTGGTATACCGGTTGACCAATGGAGTTTGCAAATCCGTCCTTATTGGTTTTTCCGTGAAATAAGTGGAGTGATGATTTTGCTTGGGCAAATCATTTTTGCCTACAACACTTACAGGACACTTTATACACCGGCAGCTTCTCAGCTGGAACTAAAAAAGGCTGAACCTGTGGGGGTGAAAGCTTAAATGGGTGGTGAGTCAGGCAATTTCTTAGACAAGTTGAAGGCTCGTATCGCACTCGGTCTGAGCTGGTTTACACAAGCTAACACTTATCGTCTGGCTGGTATTGGTGTCATCACCACATTTTTTATCATCATATTTTCGACTGTGCTTGTGCCGATGCAATTATTTTGGCCAAAGCAAAGCGGTCACGGCAACGATTACAGTATTGCTAAAGGTGGTGATCCGCATCGTGGCAGAAAAATATATGTTCGTGAAGGTTGTTTTTATTGCCACAGTCAATTTACTAGATTGCAAGATCGCGGTTATGGTCCACTAGTGAGAGCTGGCGATTACTATAAAGATAATGATCAATTGTACGAAGTGCCGCACGTTCTTGGTACCGCGCGCACGGGCCCAGATTTGACTAACGAAGGTGGGAGGATGTCGTCAGAATGGCAGAAAGCACACTTAGTTAATCCGCGGGCTGTTAAGCCAGGTTCAATCATGCCCAGCTTTAGTTATTTGTCCGACGGTGACATGAACGATCTTGTTTCATATATACAAACCCTTGGTAATAAAAGAACAGTCCAACATTATGTTGAAGCGCCGGATGAATATTCATCTACCACCGATACTGGTCAAAGGTTAATAGCCCGCAAGACAGTTGATACTAATTCTTCAGCAGCAGCGAATGCCGGTCGCGGTATTTTCACTCAAAACTGCACTGTTTGTCACGGTTTAGAAGGATTTGGCAATGGACCAAACTCTATTACACTTGAAAAAAAACCGGCTAATTTTAGCCGTCCTTTCTACAAACAATATCCCGATGAATTCTGGTTCTACAGAGTTAGTGAGGGTGTGCCTGGTACGCGCATGCCCCGCTTCGGAGAAATACTCAGTGAAGAGCAACGCTGGTATTTAGTAGCTTATTTAAAAACACTGCCAAAAGATAGAGAAGTAGTCATTGATCGAATTGATCAACTCAATAAAGTACAAGCAGTAAAATTGCCAGTATTGTCAAATCAGCAATACGAGCCTCATACAGGAGAGTAAATCATGTGCCCAAATTGTGTTTTAAATCAATCAAGCATTCAATCTGGAATGTATGTAGCTTTTGGTATTTGCGCCTTATTTTTTATTGTAGGCGTCCTCGCTATGATGTGGGCTTTTAAAAATGGTGAATTTGAAAATATTGAAGATACAAAATTTGAAATGCTTGATGATGACTTAGATGGCCAATTGGGTAAACAAGCAAAAATTACATCTGATCGGCTGCGCGCTAATCTTGGTTCGGGTTCTTGAGATA
>Ga0207134_1213_pt1 | contig 13804 bp, 13 predicted proteins | sample Alteio_BWMinHeat_12_FD_153527 | JGI IMG/M metagenome (GOLD analysis project Ga0207134, IMG submission 153527) | Enriched cells from forest soil in Barre Woods Harvard Forest LTER site, Petersham, Massachusetts, United States -... | ecosystem: Environmental > Terrestrial > Soil > Temperate forest >... | reverse complement strand
TTTACGTCAGCCGGAAGCTCAAATTCCAGAGGTAAAATCAGCACCACCACCTTCTGTAAAAGTCGTGGAAGATGAAAAAGCCGTCTCCGGTCGTATTGAAAAAGTGAGAAATGATCTTCAAGCAATTATCGATACAAAGCCATCCTACAAAACAGCACCTGAACGATTACGCATGACTAGAGAAGCGGCTAGCGCCCTACTTAATTTGATCCAAAAAGGAAGACCAACACTGGATGAGCTTGATAAAAGTTACAAGAAACATAAGACTTTCGATTTTAATCCATTCAAGACCGGTTCATTGTATGAAATATATCGCGAATTAAAATCCATTGCTGAGCCATCAGCAAATACACCTAGACCAGGCAGAAGACCTTCTTAAACGACCAAAACTTCTTCTGAAACCCCATTTAGCCCACCCACAATTTCCCGCCAAGAATGCACTGGTAGCACAGCATCTTTTAAATCAATCAAACACTGCAAAATAATTTGTGCGATCTGAACATTAGTAATTAAGGGTATATGATGATCAATCGCCATACGACGAATAACAAAACCATCGGTTTGCGCTTGTGAGCTTTGACGGCTAGGAATGTTGATAATCACATCGATTTTTCGTTGGGAAATTAAATCTGTAATATTAGGATCGACTTTTTCACTCGCTTTATAGACAAAATAAGAGCCCACGCCATTTTTTGAAAGAAAAGAATGTGTGCCGCCGGTGCTATAAATTTCCCAACCGCGTTCTTCTAATTGTTTAAAATATTCTAAAAACTTTTGTTTATGAACTTCTGCTATTGAAACTAAAATACGTTTTCCTGGAATGGTTTGTTCAGTAGCCTGCCATGCGCGCCAGTAAGCATCATGTAAATTTTCACCTAAACAAGCGACTTCCCCAGTGGATGCCATTTCTACATGTTGTACGGGATCAGCGCCCTTCAAGCGTTGATATGAAAATTGCGGGACTTTAACACCCACATAATCTAACTGTAAGGTTTCATATTGTTCAGGAATATATTTATCTAACATCACTTTTGTCGCGATATCTATAAAATTATGTCCCGTTGTTTTAGATACAAAAGGGAACGAACGTGAAGCGCGTAAATTACACTCAATCACTTGGATAAAATTATTTTTTGCAATAAATTGAATATTAAAAGGACCGGTAATTTTTAAAGCGGTCGCAATTTGTTGTGTCATTTTTTTAGCGCGACGAATGGTTTCTAAATATAAACGTTGTGGTGGTAATACTATGGTCGCATCGCCTGAATGTACGCCTGCATTTTCAACGTGTTCTGTGATTGCTTCAATGACGATATCACCTTGATCGGCAACACCATCTACTTCTAATTCTTTCGCATCTAAAATAAATTTAGAAATTACAACGGGATGTTCAGGGGATACTAATGCTGCTTGTTTTAAATATTCTTCAAGCATCACATCATCATAAGCCACATTCATTGCAGCGCCTGATAAAATATAAGAAGGTCTAATTAAAACAGGATAGTCCACATCATTGGCAAATTGTTTCGCTTTTTCTAAACTCGTAACAGCTGCCCAAGGTGGTTGATCAATGCCTAATTGATGTAATAGCGCAGAAAATTTTTCGCGGTTTTCTGCATTATCAATTTCATTCGCAGAAGTCCCTAATAAATGAAAACCGGCTCGTGATAATGGAAATGCTAAATTATTGGCAATTTGTCCGCCGACTGAAACAATAATCCCGTGAGGATTTTCAAAATCTGCGATATCTTGCACGCGTTCAAACGTTAATTGTTCGAAGTACAATCGATCGGATTCATCATAGTCTGTAGAAACCGTTTCAGGATTTGAATTGACTAATATAGCGCGTTTGCCTAATTTTCTTAACGTTCGCAAGGTATTGACAGCACACCAATCAAATTCAACGGATGAACCAATTGCATAAGGACCTGAACCTAATACCATCACCGGTCTTTCTTCACTGCGTTCAATATCATGTTCTTGGCCATGATAAGTCATATATAAATAATTGGTTTGTGCGGCAAATTCACCCGCTAAGGTATCAATTTGTTTAACAAAGGGAACAATATTTGCTGATAATCTTAATTCTCGAACTTGTTGTTCGGATTGTTTGGTCAAAAGCCCAATGGCACGATCTGAAAAACCCATTTGTTTGGCTTGACGCAATAAAGTTGGTGTTAATGATTCTTTTTTAATTTGTTTTTCAGTTTGAGAAATATTCCAAATATGATCTAAAAACCAAGTGGTAATTTTGCTTAATTGATGGGCTTTTTCGACACTGCCGCCCTCTTTGTAAAACTGATATAAGGCAAATATTCGTCTATCCGTTGGATGTTCGATTTCATCTTCGGGATCTGGAATAGTATGCGGGTAATCACTTAAACAAGAAGCGCCTATATTTAACATGCCTACCGCTTTTTGTAAGGCTTCTGGGAAAGATCGACCAATTCCCATCACTTCGCCCACACTCTTCATTTCTGTACCAATGGTGCGATCGGCGGACTTTAATTTATGCGTATCCCAACGAGGAATTTTAACGACAATATAATCTAATGCGGGTTCAAAGAACGCGCAGGTTTTTTGTGTAACGCTGTTTTTAATTTCATGTAACAAATAACCTAAAGCAAGTTTTGCACCCACAAACGCAAGTGGATACCCTGTTGCTTTGGAAGCCAATGCGCTGGATCTAGAAAGTCTGGCATTCACTTCAATAACTCGATAATCCCCATTTTTAGGATTAATCGCAAATTGAATATTACACTCACCCACAATATTAAAATGACGGGCAACTTGAAGCGCCATCAAACGTAATTGTTGATGTTCGCGATTAGTAAGTGTTTGCGCGGGTGCAACGACTATACTCTCACCCGTGTGCACACCCATAGGATCTAGATTTTCCATGTTACAAATCGTTAAAGCACTATCTGCCGCATCACGAACAATTTCGTATTCGTATTCTTTCCAGCCTAATAAATATTCTTCAATTAAAATTTGGGAGACTATCCCTAAACATTCTTGCGCGCGCAGTGATAATTCTTTTGCGTTTTCAACTTTTCCTGAACCCAAACCGCCTAACGAAAATCCTGAACGCATCATAATCGGATAACCAATTTTTTCTGCGGCATTTAAAGCGTCTTGTACAGTCGTTGCACTAATGCTAATCGGAGATTTAATCCCAATTTTTTCTAAACCTTGTTTGAATAATTCACGATCTTCCGTTTGGCGGATCGAATCCGTGCTAGTACCTAAGACTTTCACTTTATGTTTTTCAAAGACACCATTACGTTCTAGATTTAATCCAAGATTTAAAGCGGTCTGTCCGCCAAAACCTAGCAGTACACCGTCTGGTTTTTCTTTAGCGATAATACGCGCAACGGTTTCAGGATTTAAAGGCTGAAAATAAACTTCATCCGCCATTTGGTTATCGGTTTGAACGGTCGCAATATTGGGATTTACTAAAACGGTTTTAATACCTTCTTCTTTTAAGGCTTTAATTGCTTGCGAACCCGAATAGTCAAATTCACCGGCCTGGCCGATACGTAATCCACCAGATCCGAGAATAAGAACTTTTTTGCCTTTAAAACGCATAACTACCCTTTTTGGATCAAATCATAAAATTTTTGAAATAACCACTCTGAATCCAAAGGCCCGGGGGCTGATTCTGGATGAAATTGCACGGCAAAAAATGGCAGGGTTTTATGTTCTATCCCTTCCACGCTTTGATCGTTTAAATTTTTAAATAAGACTTTCCAATCCGACGGTAAAGTAGAATCATCAACTGCATAACTATGATTTTGTGACGTGAGATAACAACGCCCCGTAGATATATCCATACAAGGCTGATTATGCGAACGATGGCCAAAAGGAAGTTTATAAGTTTTAGCGCCTACGGCTAAAGCCATCAACTGCGTCCCTAAACAGATACCAAACATAGGTTTTTTCTTGGTCATTGCTTTTTGCAAAATATGAATAGTCTCTTTGCAATGAATAGGATCGCCTGGACCATTAGAAATAAAAACAGCATCAAAAGGTTCTTCTGAAAAATCATAATTATAGGGAACTCTCTTAATGCGGATTGGGAACTTCATGAGATTACGGATAATGTTCTCTTTCATACCGCAATCTATCGCTATCACTAATTTTTCGCCAGATCCATAATTCTCAGGGGTTTTAATAGAAACTTCTTTAACCCAATGCACATCAGAAAATTCTTCAAATTTTTGGGGATGCTCGTTAGGTGGTGTGATAGCACCTGGAATAACCCCATGGGTTCGCAATTGTTTAGTCAGTGCCCGAGTATCAACGCCAGTAATATACGGAATATGTTGTTTGGCTAACCAATCGGAAAGAGAAGAAAGTGCTGTAGGGCTAGAATAACAAGGAGCTAATTCTGACATCACCACACCACTCACATGGGACTTTTTAGATTCCCAAGTCTCAGGACCTGAAACTCCATAATTGCCTATCAGGGGGTAAGTAAAAACAAGAATTTGGCCGGCATAGGATGGATCTGTGAGTGACTCTACGTATCCCACCATCCCTGTATTGAAGACTACCTCACCAAAATGGATGCCGTCCTGCTTAGCAGGCACTTGACCGTGAAATACCTCCCCGGTCTTAAGAATCAATTGGCCAGGTTTATGCTGCATAATTCTGTGATTTTTTTCATTTAATGATGGCGTATGTTTTAACATTATTGCTAAACTTAGTAAATCAATTTCGGAGAATTTTATGAAGGGATTTACATTAATTGAATTGTTAATCGTGGTTACAATTCTTGGAATTTTAGCCTTAGTAGCAGTTCCAACCTATCAAAGTTATACTAAAAGATCTTATTTTTCAGAAGTTATTCAAGCAACCGGTCCTTTCAAAATTGGTGTCGAAACTTGTTTCCAAGGAAAAGGGGGTACAGCAGCTGCTTTAACAGCTTGTGGTACCCCAGGTAGTTTTGGTATCCCTGCAAATTCAGGTGCCTCAGGTAATATAACCTCTGTAACTGTGGGTGCTAGTGGAGTCATTACCGGTACAGGGTTAGCAGCCACCACTGGCGGTGGAACTTATATTTTAACCCCTACTCTCACCTCAAATGGTGGCGGTAATAATATTCTTATTTGGACAACTTCCGGTACCTGCCAATCACAAGGAACTTGTTAATCTCCTCGTTTTTATGGGATCATGCGGGTTTTGATTAAATTAGAATAATTATGCAAATACCTGCGGGTAAATTAACCTTTTTCTCCCTGATGATGATCAACGTAATAGCCGTTGATAGTTTGCGCAATTTAACCGTGGGCGCAGAATATGGCTATGCTTTAGTCTTCTTTTATCTTTTGGGCGCTTTACTCTTTTTTATCCCTACTATTTTAGTTGCTGCAGAATTGGCCACGGGTTGGCCTAATACGGGCGGCGTTTATGTCTGGGTTCGGGAAGCTTTTGGCCCCCGCGCAGGATTTATGACGATATGGTTACAATGGGTTTATAACGTGGTTTGGTATCCTACGGTTTTTGCGTTTATAGCGGGAATCGCCGCTTACTTAATTAATCCAGCGCTGGTCAATAATAAGGTCTATATGTTGACTGTTATTTTAGGGGCCTTTTGGATCGCGACTTTTTTGAACTTTTTTGGCATCAAAACTTCAAGCATATTAAGCGCTATTGGCGCGATTTTTGGCACCCTTTTTCCCATGGTCTTAATTGCTGTTTTAGGATTTGTTTGGGTTTATAACGGACATCATAGTGAGATCCCTTTTAAACTTAGAAATTTTTTCCCTAATATGGGTGATTTAAGTAATCTTGCTTTTTTAACCAATATTTTATTTGGTTTAATGGGCATGGAAATGTCAGCGGTTCATGCAGGCGATGTACGAAATCCCAAAAAAGATTATCCAAAAGCTCTCTTATTTTCAGCCATTATTATTTTAACTACCTTGATTTTTTCGTGTTTAGCGATTGCCATTGTTATTCCCGTAAAAGAATTAAATTTAGTCTCAGGCCTAATGGATGCGTTTACTATTTTCTTTAAGACTTTTCATCTAGAAGCTTTTATTCCCATCTTAGCGATTCTTATTATTATAGGAAGCTTAAGTGGAGCAGCGGCTTGGATTATTGGACCTGCCAGAGGATTACAAGTCGCAACCGAAGATAGTGATTTGCCTAAAATGCTTAGACATTTAAATAAAAGAAACATGCCAACGGGCATACTTTTTTTACAAGGAATTATTGTTACACTTCTTTCTTTAGTTTTTTTAATTATGCCCAGCGTCAATAGCTCTTATTGGGTATTATCGAATTTAACGGCTCAGTTAGCCTTAATTTTTTATATTATGATGTTTGCAGCGGCTATTCGTTTAAGATACAAACACGCAAAAGTTGACCGCGCTTTCAGGATTCCTGGGGGTAAATTTGGGATTTGGTTGGTGGGAGGGGTTGGAATTATCACTTGTATCAGCGCTATTATTTTAGGATTTTTACCGCCTACTCAAATCGCCATTGGTAAAGTCGCAAGCTACGAAGCCATATTAATTTTAGGAATATTAATCTTTTGTGTTCCTGCATTTTTTATTCATAAGAAAAAAAGGATTTCATGAGTGCTTATCAAAAATTAAAAGGGATCTTTAAGCAACTTTCTGATTTAACCTATATTAAACATATTATGATTTGGGATGATGCAGTGATCATGCCAGAAGGCGCAGGTCAAGCTAGAGCTGAGGCGATGGGCACCTTTAGTTCTTTGATGCAAAAACAATTAATATCCAAAAAAAATAAAAAATTAATTGATGCAGCAAAACAAGAAACTGATCTCACTGCTTGGGATCAAGCGAATTTAGTTTTAATGGAAAAGAAGTATTTAAAATCAGCTTGTATTCCCGCAAAATTAACTGAAAAATTGACTAAAGAAACTTTTTTAGCGAGCCAAGTTTGGCGAAAATATCGCGCAGAAAATAATTGGCGCGATTTTATGCCTTATTTAAATCGCACGTTTAAATTAGTCAAAGAAGTGGCTAAAAGACAAAGTGAAGTATTAAGCATGAATCCTTATGATGCCATGATTGATGAGTATGGTTCGGGATTTAATCAAGCCAGCATTGATCCTATTTTTGCCGCCTTAAAAAAAGAATTGCCAATACTGATCGATAAAATACAACAAAAACAGCGTCAAGATACTATTACTATTCCTAAAGGCCCTTTTAAAATCGACCAACAAAAAGAATTAGGTTTAAAAGTCACAGAATTATTACAGTTTGATTTTAAAATAGGTAGGCTTGATGTGAGCCATCATCCTTTTTGTATAGGCGCACCCACGGATGTGCGCATTACCACTCGCTATAATGAAAAAGAATTTCTTTCATCAATATTAGGTATCGCCCATGAAACTGGGCACGGGTTATATGAACAAGGCTTTCCACGCGATTGGATGGATCAGCCTGCTGGCAGACAAACCAATATGGCGGTTCACGAAAGCCAATCTTTATTAGTAGAAAAACAAGTGGCTTGCTCAAAAGCTTTTTATGAATTTTTAGGGCCGCACATTGAAAAACAATTTGGCAAAGAAGATTCGCTGTCTGCACAGAATTTATTTAAAGTCGTCACGCAATTAAAACCTAATTATATTAGAGTCGATGCAGATGAAGTGACTTATCCTTTACATGTCATTTTACGTTATGAAATTGAAAAAGAATTATTTAACGATGAAATTACCGTAAAAGATCTGCCTAAGCGTTGGAATGAATTGATGTTGAAATACTTAAATCTTTCTACCGACAAAAATTATACAGATGGGGTCATGCAAGATATTCATTGGCCTTGGGGTGGCTTTGGTTATTTTCCTTCTTATACCTTAGGAAGATTAATGGCAGCACAATTTTTTGAAGCTTTTATTAAATCTCATCCCAACTTTTTTGATGAATTAAAACAAGGTCATTTTGGAACACTTAAAAAATGGTTGAGTGAAAATATTTATTTAAAAGCCTCTTCTTTAACGCCAGAAAAATTATTACAACAAGTGACTGGGAAACCTTTGGATATTCAGTATTTTATTGAGCATGTTAAACAAAGATATTTAAACTAAGGAAAGCTACCCATGATTGATTTTTATTATTGGACGACTCCTAACGGACATAAAATTTCCATTTTTCTGGAAGAAGCTGGTTTAGAATATAGAATTTTTCCCATCAATATTGGCAAAGATAAACAATTTTCTCCTGACTATTTAAAAATATCTCCCAATAATAAAATTCCTGCAATCGTTGACCCATCACCAAAAGATGGCTCTGGTCCTTTATCATTATTTGAATCCGGCGCAATTCTTTTATATTTAGCAGAGAAAACAAATTTATTTTTAGCAAAAGATTTGCATAGTAGAAATGAAACTTTGCAATGGTTGTTTTGGCAAGTGGGCGGGCTTGGGCCTATGGCGGGTCAAAATGGTCATTTTTCAAGATTACCAGAAGTGATTCCTTATGCGATCAATCGCTATGTGAAAGAAACGACTCGCTTATATAGCGTCTTAGATAAACAATTGGCTAATAGAGAATATATTGCAAAACAATATTCTATTGCTGATATGGCGTGTTTCCCTTGGATTGTGCCTTATGAAATGCAGCAGCAGAATTTGGATGATTTTCCGAATTTGAAGCGATGGTTTTTGATTATGAAAGAAAGACCCGCTGTGCAGCGGGCTTATGCGTTGGCTCAGAAAATTAATCCAAAATAGCTTTTATATCGGCCCCCGCAACAGGTTCGGGGTGACAGTTTGGAGTTGGTGCGCAGACTGCCTGTTAATATGAGACATAAATGATAAATGTCCGGGAATAGCAGGAAGCTGATTTTCCTCCTCCGCAAAAATGTCCGTGTCATCACTCATAGGGGGGCTTGGATCTCGTACATTTTCTAAACCTGTAGGTTCAAAAGGTAAGGTCTCTGCTGATAGCAAAGTATCACTTTCATAGGCTGCAGGATTATTTACAATTAACTCCGCAAGTTCATGCGCTAGCTTCTCGTTTTCTTGCTCTTCTGGACTCACAACATCAGCAGCCGCTAAAACAGGACGAAACCGCGATATTAACACGGTATAAAGTTGGTTTAGCAAATCATAAGTAGTCTGTTTTTGCTCTAACGACAAAAGAGGAAAAGCGGAAGATTGGGTAAAGTGGAATAATCCCCAATAACTGTGACTTAAAATAACCGTATCATCAACGTGATTTAACACTATATTACCCGCGTGGGCTTGGGATTGCATATTTTTCTCCTCGTTTTAATTTTAAAATCTTTTTACATAATGATGGCAATAAGGCTCTTTGGCCGTTTTTTTATAATAATCTTGGTGATAAGCTTCCGCAGGCCAAAATGGTCTAACGGGTAATAGTTTGGTTGCCACAGGGCCTATTTTGTCTTGTAATATTGCTATTAATTTTTCGGCAATTTTTTTCTGATTTTCATCATAATAAAATACTACACTTAAATATTGTTCGCCTAAATCAGGGCCTTGACCATTGATTTGCGTTGGATCATGAATTTCAAAAAAATATTTTGTAACATCGAAAAAATTTAGTTTATTAATATCATAAACCACTCGAATCGCTTCATAATGCCCAGTATCTCCGGCGCAAATCTCTTCATAGGTCGGACTTTCTTTAGTGCCGCCCGTATACCCTACTTCTGTTTTTAATACTCCCGGTAATTTTTTAAAATAATGTTCTACGCCCCAAAAACAACCGGCGGCAAAAATGGCTTCTTCCGTATCGGTTACTTCTAAATCCGGCACAAAATCGAGACTGGCGGAATTCACACAATGTCTAAGATTTTTGTCCGTTATTTTTTCGCCTATAAATACATGCCCTAAATGACCCTCGCACCTTGAACATCTGATTTCTGTTCGCTGGCCATCTGGATCTGGCACACGTTCAATGGCGTCCTTTATTTCATCATCAAAACTTGCCCAGCCACACCCCGAATGAAATTTTGTTTGTGAACGAAATAGTGCAAGACCACATTGTCTACACAAATAAGTTCCTGCTTCTTCTTTATCTGTATATTCACCAGTAAAAGGATATTCCGTCGCTTGATGACAGATAACCTCATAAACTGTTGGCACTAAGCTATTTGTTTTCAATAACATATTGTATGGTCTCACGTAATTGTTCATCACTGCATTCAAAACACCCACCACGAGCGGGCATTGCCCCTACGCCCGTGATGGTAATTTTTAATAAAGTATCCATTCCCAGTTTACTCCTCGCATCCCAAGCTTTTTTATCACCTATTCTAGGTGCATTCACATCAATGACTGGGTTTTTACTATGACACGATGCACAAAATTCTTTAAATATTTTCATTCCCGCTTGCTTGTCCCCTTCTAATTGTTTCACAATAGAAGTAGGATAATGAAAAGTCTGAATCTCATTCACCTCTCGACTATGAAAATACAACGAAACTGAAAATCCGAGTAGGCCACTTAAAAATAAAACAAAAATGACCCACACGCGTTGGTTTTTCATTTAGGCTGCAATAATCGCTTTATAATCTTTTATCATTTGTGGTGCTTCATGCGGGAAGGAAAAATAAGCCTGTAATTTTCCATCCGGATTAAACAATAAAATTTCAGCGCTATGATCAATATTGTAACGATCTTTGCCTTTGCCGGGTGGCATCATTTTAACAACGGCAATATTTAATTGTTTTTCAAGCGCGGCTAATTCTTCAATTTCAGCTCGTGCTCCTATAAAGTTAGCATTGAAAGAGCTAACAAAGCTATTGATGCGCTTGATAGAATCTCTATCAGGATCTACCGAAATAAATAAAACTTGGGGCAATTGATTCTCTGATAAATCTTTTTGTAAAGATTGGTACATTTTATTTAATGCAGATAATGTCGTTGGGCAAACATAACCGCAGTTAGTAAAACCGAAAAACATCATCGTCCAACGACCTTTGAGATTTTCTTTAGTAAAAGCATTGCCTTTATTATCAGTAAGATTAAAATCAGTTATCTCTTTTGGAGCAGGTAAAAACACTCCGTCAATTTTCACTTGGGCACGCGCATGATATTGTTGCTGAGGTTTGATCACACCAAAATAAATAACAAAACCTACAATGGCTGCAACAAACAGCAGTAATAGACCAATTAACTTACCATGACTTCTTTCTTGCATAACTCCTCCCGTTAATAATAGTAATGATCAACCAATAAAAATAAAAATAATAAACCTAAATAATAAATAGAGTATTTAAAAGTTAAAATGGCATATTCTCTTTTATCACTCAATAATAAGCGCAGCACATAGAATAAAAACAGTAAATTCGCAATGCTAACACCCACCAAATAAATTAACCCAGACATTCGAATACAATAAGGCAGTGTAGTCACGCAAATTAATAAAATCGTATAAAGCACAATATTTAATTTGGTATAAGCAATACCGTGCGTATGCGGCAACATGGGGACTTTGGCTTTAGCATAATCATCATAGCGATAAATGGCTAAAGCCCAAAAATGCGGGGGAGTCCAAACAAAAATAATTAAAACTAAAAGTAAAGCTTCGGGACTAATAGAACCTGTCACTGCAGTCCAACCTAACAAAGGCGGAATGGCTCCCGCAATGCCGCCAATCACAATATTTTGCGGAGTCGCGTGCTTTAAATAAAGCGTGTAGCAAACCGCATAACCTACTAAAGATAAAAAGGTTAATAGGGCAGTAAGTTTATTAATCATAAAAAATAAAATAAGCATGCCAAGAATGCCTATGGTTGCAGAAAAGATCAGGCAATTCTTTGGCGTAATTCTTCCTTGGGCCATCGGTCGTTGTAGAGTTCTACCCATCAATTTATCAATGCGAATATCAGCCAGATGATTTAAGGCTGCAGCAGATCCTGCAACTAAAGCAATCCCTAAATTACCAAAAATAAGCGGAATAAGTGGCACAGAATTTGAAGGCGCAAGACACATGCCAACGATTGAAGTTAATATCATTAGCATAACAACTCTTGGTTTACAGAGTGTTAAATAGTCATTCATTCTGATGCCTTTAATTTAAAAATAAATGAAATCATCGTCAGCAATAATAATGCTGCGACCAAATTATGACTGACGGCGGTAACTAATGGCAATTTAAATATCACATTCGCGATCCCAAGGCATAACTGAATGCTTAATAACGCCAATAAAATAAAAAGTGAGCTCATGATTTTAGGATAATCTTTTAACTGGAAAAAAGAAAATAGGGTCAATAAAAACAAATAGATAGTTAAAACCAAAGCCCCTATTCTATGGGTCATTTGAATCGTTTGGCGTATCTCAGTTGGCATGCCAACCGGGGTAAGTAAATGATAGGCTTGTTTAAAATAAAAAGTCATGTCGGGTTGATTGTTTTGACAAAACGGAAAATCAGGGCAACTTAAAGAGGCGTAATTAGTACTAGTCCAGGCGCCCAAGCAGATTTGCACTAAGATGAGAACCAAACCTAAAATGGCAAAGGGAAATAATAAAGAAACATTTTTTTTCACGCGAACGATGGGAGTATTATTGAGATAAACTGACCAGAGGGTTGCTAATATTAAAAAACCGCCTAATAAATGTTGTGTCACAATAATGGGTAATAATTTTAATGTAACGGTCCATTGTCCAAGCATAATTTGATAAAGAATTAATAAAATTAATATCAACGCTAAAAAAATATTAATACGCTTACGTAAATCTTTTTTAAACAGAAAAATTACAATAGTGACAATCAACAAACTTAAACATCCCGCAAAATATCGATGAATCATTTCAGCCCAAGCTTTATAGCTATCGGTAGCTTGAACCACCCAATGACCATAACAACCCGGCCAATCAGGACAACCTAAACCCGCATCAATAAGCCGCGTGAAAGCACCTAAGGCAATCACACCAAAAGCAAAAAAGCAGGCACCTAAAGCTAAACGTGAGACTAAACGTTGGCTATCCAATTTGCGACACCTCTAAAACGTGCTTCAAGTCTTTTAAAATATTCATAGGATCGGTATCACCAGGGTAAAACATAAACAAATAACCTCTAGGATCTACCAAATAAATTTTATTTTTATAAGGTTCATGTGTGCGTATTTGCTTTTTAAAATCATGTAAATTTTTAATATCACAAGCTTGATCGACCGATAAGACTAAACTGACACGATCCGCATCTTTTCCTAAAGCAATACGCAGTTGATGCAAAACAAACATGGTTTTATCACAAGTTTCATCGCAGCAATTTAAGGGGGCATAAACAATTTTCCAGGTTTTATCTTGAGAAAATTCAACCATCGGAATGGGTGGACTTACAAACTCACCGTGATTAGTGGTCTTTAAGGGAATTTGGTCATGAAAATGGTATACCACCCAGCTCAGTATAATGGGCAATGCTGTAATTAATCCCAGTAAAAAAATTTTATTTTTCATGCGTGCGACCTCGGCAAAAACAAACGTATCCAATCATAGTAATGAGTGCAAATGAAAACCATTGCAGCGCATACATAATATGCCGCGATGGTGGCATCGTTATAGTCAAATTTGAATCCAAGCGCAAAACATAAGGATAAAAAGCGTGATGCAATACTTGACTCACGTCGTTTAAATCCATCTTCTGCAAAACTAAAGGTCTTTTATGCGGCTCAAGAATATTATTCCCCAAAATAAACTGGTATTCGGGTAGTTTAATATAACCTTTTATGGTTTGTTTGCCCTGAAGAACATGAGGCTCCTCTTTTTTCACTAATCCACGATCGACTAATAATAATTTATCTTGATCTGAAACTTTTAACGGGGTAAACATTTCAAATCCATCGGGAC
>Ga0207134_1151_pt2 | contig 13818 bp, 11 predicted proteins | sample Alteio_BWMinHeat_12_FD_153527 | JGI IMG/M metagenome (GOLD analysis project Ga0207134, IMG submission 153527) | Enriched cells from forest soil in Barre Woods Harvard Forest LTER site, Petersham, Massachusetts, United States -... | ecosystem: Environmental > Terrestrial > Soil > Temperate forest >... | reverse complement strand
ATCCTTCTCAAAGGGCTTGAATTGCTCATCCCGCTCGATCGTCTCCGCTTCGACATAGAACTCCTGCGGTCCTTCAACCGCGTGGGCAGACTCAACGTGTCCGTCGGTTCCGACAATGACGTCGAGGGTTACGCTGTCATGGAGAAAAATAGAACGACTGTCGAAGTGGTCGCTGTGAATGGATTGCGCCGGCCGGGTGCGATGCGACCAGACCTCCTGATAGGGAAACTCGACCGAGCCCTGCCCTGCTGCGCCGGCGGCTGTGGCAAGAATGAGAAGAGCGAGGACGAGTGCACGACGGGGACAAGTACTCATCTGCGACTCCCGGAGAAAGAGAATCATCACACATCACAAACGACTGCTAACGTAATCCCGACTTAAGAACGTTTCGACACGGGAAACTTGCCGATCTTTTGAGGGAACGCGGGACGGCTTGACGGTGGGACGAGTTGGTTCGGCCGCGGTTTTTTGGAGGTGCAACTAGACAAAGGAGAGCCGGGTGCTCTCGCCCTTCCCTGTTGCCATTGATGTCCTTACCGATGATCGGGTCGGGTTTCAGTCGAACAGCACCGATAGGACGGTTGTGTGCCCTTTCTGGACTGACCGGAGTGCTTGCGGGTCGAGCCCAAGTGCCTTGATGATCGACGGCGCTACCTGCGACGAGAGTACCGGTAGAGCGATCTCTCGAACGCGAGCGAAGCCTTCTTTGAGAATGCTTTGGTAGACCTTGTGAATCTATGCGTCCACATTCTCATGGTCTAATTCTGCCCTTTCAACAACGCTGGTTGCTGACGTGCTTTGGGTGAATTCGAAGCTGAGACACTAACCATATAAATTGCAGAAGACTCAATACGGTCCACACGATTTTCGTGTACACTATATCTGTATGAAAAACGTGACTTTCAGCGCCGATGAAGACCTCATTGAGCAGGCGCGGATGATTGCGCGCGCGCAGCGGAAGACGCTGAATCAGGCCTTTCGTGAATGGCTCATGCAATACACAGCTAGATCGGGTCGTGCAAAGGAGTTTGATTCTCTAATGAAGCGGCTGCGTCACGTGAAGCCAGGTCGGCATTTCACTCGCGATGAGATGAATGAACGCTAGATTCTTCCTCGACACAAATATTCTCGTTTATTCATTCGACGAGAACTCGACTGCGAAAGCGCGGCAGGCTTCGAAGCTCGTACGGACAGCGGTCGAGACTGGCAAGGGAGTAGTCAGTTATCAAGTTGTTCAGGAATTCCTGAACGTCGCTATGAAGCGCTTCGCCAGTCCGATGAGTGCCCCCGAAGCAGCGCAATACGTAACGGCCATATTGCGTCCCCTATGGACGGTCCACTCCTCGCCGGCGCTATTCGGGGAGGCCTTGCGCATCTGCGACGAGCATCGCCTGGCTTGGTACGACTCTCTCATTGTGTCGGCAGCGCTTGAGAGCGAATGCGAGATCCTGTACAGCGAGGATCTCCAGCATGGTCGCCGCTTTGGAAGCCTGCAAATTCAAAATCCATTTCAATAAGCTGGTGTCACACTCTATCCGTATGAAATCTCATCGAAGCATAACGCGTAGCTTGCCTGGGAACGCTTCTGCGGCGCTTTCGCATGAAAAAGGCCGGAGCGGAAGCGAAGCGTCGATTTCTTTATCGCATCCGCAAAGCACCCGTTCGCGGCACCAAGGGCAAAATCGGCTGGTCGCGAGAAGAACTGCATCCGCGCTGAGTTCGTGAGCCGCTCGCCTCGCAAAAAGGGCGGGAATAATCCCGCCCCTCGATCATGGATTCCTTGCTGCGGGTCGTTTCAGTTCCCGTCGAATAGCAGCGGTAGAACCGTGGTGTGCTCCTTCTGCACTGACCGGAGCGCTTGCGGGTCGAGCCCAAGCGCCTTGAGGATCGACGGCGCTACCTGCGACGAGAGTACCGGCGTCTTGATCACCTGAGGCGAGAAATCAGGGTTGGAGACGATCAGTCCTACGTTGCGGTCGCTGAAGCTGAAGCCGCCGTGTTCGGCGTTTTTGGCCGTCGAACCGGTGTAGATAGTTCCCTGGATGGGCTGCACGATGATGTCTGGCGTGCGACTGTCAGTTTTCGGGCTGTTGAATTTCAAATTAAGATCGTCGCCCGCCATCACTTCTTCGATGAAGAGCTTTGGCGCATTTTTGTTGAGATATTGCGCCGCTGCCGCGGACTTGCTCTGGTCGCCCAGCCAGATGAGCGCGATGTCGTCGTCCTGGATGAAGCCACAGCTGCCACCCGGGCAGTTGTTGGCAGCGTTGATGGCCGCACCGCCGGGATCGGTATTGGAATCGGGAAGGGCGGCAACAAGGTCGCCGAAGTGGCCCGGCTTGTTGGTCTTGTCAGGATTGATGGGCGACTGGCCGTGCTTGGCAGAGACGATGAAGAGCGTGTCCTCGTAGATGCCTTCCTCCTGGAGCGCTTCGATCATCTTGCCAAGAGCCTCGTCCGTCTTGTCCAGGCCATATTGGAGTACGACGGTCGGGGTGAGTGTGCCTTTGAGATAGCCGCCCACCTCGCCGCTGAGCGGATCGTTCTGGCAACTGCCGTCGGTGTTGTCGTGGGCAAGCTTCTGCCCGACGCTCACCGCCTGGAAGTTCATGCCGAAAACTGCCGGGATGCCGACGCGCTGCGTGCCGTCGTGCGTCTTGCCATGAATCTCGTTGAGGATGGCCTGCACTTTCAAATCGTCGTTGCGAACGGTACAAACCACGCTCACGGTATTGTCGAATCCTCCGAAGGCGTTGGTGAGTTCGGGAGTGTAGAGATCGTCCACTCCTTTACCCGACGGACCGTTTACCAGGTCATACGCGGGGTGCTTGTCGGCCCAGGCGGTGCGTCCGCCGGAAGCCTTTACCACTTCAAAGATGGTGTTGGTGCGGATGGCCTGGTGAGGAAAGAGCGGAAGGCACTGGCCGTTTACCTTGTGGCGCGGGAGGCTGTTGGGATTGATCACGTTTTCCGAGACACCGTTCTTGTCGTAGAGATCAATGCTCTCGTCAAAGATCATCTGCGTACCCGCCGGACCCTGGCAGGTTGTGTTGGAAGGATCGTAGATGGTGCGGTCGTAGCTGACGTCGTAGAACAGACCGTGCGAAATCGGCGAGCCGCCGGTTACGAGCGCCAGCAATCCGGGAAACGAGTCTGAGTTTGCCGGGGTATGCGCGTTGGTATAGGTAAGTCCGTGCGCGGAGAGTTCGGCGAGCGCGGATTTAGGATGAGATTCAATATATTGTGCGAGGTCGACCGCATGCAGTCCGTCGACACTGATTAAGAGCACGTGCTTGACGTGATCGTTATTGTCTTTCGCAAACGTCGCAAGCGGCATGGCGAATAGTGCGACGAGCAAAGGCAAAAGAAGCTTCTTCAAATGCATGTTTTCTCCTCCGAGAACAAAACAAATGGTTCAAGCAGGAGAACGTTAGTCTTCGTTGATTTCTCGGCCGTGAACGTTCGATGAACAGATGTTGAAGGCGGGAGACGCCATCACCCACCCACCGCGGGCGGTACTGAGGTTGTTCCTTGTTCGCGGTTGCCAGGCTTGCCAGTCACAAATTTCATGAAATCCGACTCTGCGAGGCGCGATGGGTGTACCTCGCCACTCAGGCCGAAGAAACGGCAGAAGCTCATGATCAGCGGACGCCAGCGTGCTGGATCGATATGGGGACGCGGGCCGTCACTCACCAGCAGTCGTTCATCGACGTGCAGCTTTACGATGTGCACCTCGAAAACGTTGGCATTCACGTTTTTGCCGAATGGACGATAGTCGTGGACGATGCCTTCCATCTGCACCGGGCACTCGCGTACGCGCGGTGGCGCAACCGATACCGACTCCATCGCTGTGAAGCCGGCCACGCCGAATTTGTCTTGCTCGTGGCGATATCCCCACTGGCGCTTCTTCTCCGGCACGGGATCTTTTCGAGTGGTGAGCGCGAGGCGGTCGACATGCGTGACCAGATCCTCGGAGGGCAAATTAATCACACACTCGCGCGTACGAATGAGATTGTCGGAGGTCTGGCCCATCTGGCCGAGTCCAAGCATGCAACTCCAGCCCAGCCACCACGCCGACGACATGGGCGCAAGATTCGGCGAGCCGTCTGGGTTGAGCGTGCTGATGATTGCTACCGGCGTTCCAAAATAAAGAATGGTCGGTTCGATCGTCTTATGCATACGCCGACGATATCGGCGATTGCGCGGATGCCGCTATCCGGTTCTCGAAGGCAAAGTTGCCCGCTCCGGTTCCGCGCAACCAGTCTCGATTCCGTATTAACGGTCATTCTTTCCGCAATGCCCGGATCGGATCGATCGCGGATGCGCGTCGTGCGGGGATCATTGCTGCTGCCAAAGCCGCGATTGTCAGCATCCCGATTGCCGTTCCGAGGACGATGGGATCATAGGCCTTGAGTCCAAGTAACTGGCTAGCGATGGCGCGCCCTCCGGCGACGACGAGCGGACCACCAGCGGACGCACCCGCAATGGAATTTCGCTGGGGTGAAATGGCGCACAAGTCTTAGTACGAGTGCAGAATTGCAGAAGAAGCAGGCTACGCGCCCGGGTGACACGGACCAGGAAACGGGAAAAGGAACGGCCCTGCGCGCTAGATCGGCAGGGCCTACATCACATCAGCTCTTCGATGAACGCGCGCGTTATCTCAGAAGGCAATCGCAGATTTTGGTGCACTAGCGGACCATCATTGAGCACCGGTTCAGCGCTGTGCAGTGCGGGGACATCGGTGCGTTCGAAGAATTTCCCGATTGGGATTTCGTCGCCCCACACCGTGGATCGATCCACCGCTGCCACCCAGTCGGTCGCGTCGTAGGCTGTGTCTTCTTCGAGCTTCTTTACCCGCGGACGGAACCATTGGTAGGTGTTGTCATGGTTGTAGGTGACGCACGGGCTGAAGACATCAATGAAAGAAAAGCCCTTGTGCTCGATGCCGTGCTTGATCAGCTCGGTGAGATGCTTTTGTTCGCCGCTGAATCCGCGCGCGATGAACGTGGCGCCCGCGGCGAGGGCCATGGTGATTGGATTGATTGGGGCCTCGATATTCCCGAAAGGCATGCTCTTGGTCTTCATGCCGAGGCGGCTGGTGGGCGAGGTTTGCCCAGTGGTGAGACCGTAAATTTGGTTGTCCATCACGATGTAGAGCAGGTCGACATTGCGCCGCATGGTGTGCACGAAGTGATTGCCGCCGATCCCGAATCCGTCGCCGTCACCGCCGGTGACAATCACCGTGAGTTCGTGGTTCGCCTGCTTGACGCCCGTGGCCACGGCGAGTGACCGTCCGTGCAGCGTGTGCATCCCGTAGGTATTGATGTACCCGGGGAGATTGGACGAACAACCGATTCCGCTGATGGCGATCACATTGTGATTCGGGATCTGCAACTCCACCAGCGCTTTCTGCAGCGCGGCGAGCACGCCGAAGTCGCCGCATCCCGGACACCAGTCGGGATCGACCTTGCCTTTCATGTCGGCCATGGTGAGTTGCTTGGTCGTAATCGTCGCGGTCGCCATGTTCTCTTCTCCTCTTCTACTCAGACCATGATTTCGTGTGCGGGGACCGAAAGCGTTGTTGTCCCTTTGAGTTGCTCTTTCACTGCATCCACGATGTGGTGCGGCATAAAAGGTTCGCCGTCGTACTTGCGGATGTGGCCATCTGGCACAAAGCTGGTCTCGCTGCGTAAGTAACGCGCAAACTGTCCGCTGTAGTTGTTTTCTACGAGGATCGTGTGCCGCGAGGTCTTGAGTATGTTGACGATCGCCTCGCCGTGCAGTGGCACCAGCCAGCGGATCTGGAGCTGATTGGCCGAAATTCCCTGCTCGTTGAGCAGATCGCAGGCTTCCGCGATCACACCTTGCGTCGATCCCCAGCCGATCAACGTGACTTCGGCCTCCCGCGGACCCTGGAGCTGTGGCGGCGGAACAGAGGCGTCGATGCCGGCCTGCTTGCGCATGCGCTTCTCCATCATGGCGCGGCGCTTGGTCGGGTTGGTGAATTCGTCGCTGATCAGAACACCGTCTTCATCGTGCTCGTCGGTCGCAGCCGTGTGGATGTGGCCGGGAGTTCCCGGAACGGCACGTGGCGACACGCCACTCTCGGTGATCTTGTAACGTTTGTAGTTTCCGTTCGTTCCATTCGATCCAGGCGTTCCGTTGCCGTTCGAGATCAGCTCGCCGCGGTCGATAGGCGGATTGAAGTCCATTTCCTTGGGATCCACGCTGAGTCTGCCCTCTGACAAGAGGAGATCACAGAGCACGATGCCGGGAACCTGGAAGCGCTCGGCGACGTTGAATATTTCCGGGATCATGGTGAAACAGTCGCCGATGTCGAGCGGCGCGCCGATCACGCGTGGATAATCGCCAAACGCGGCGCCCAGCATCTGCCACAGGTCACCCTGCTCGGTCTTGGTAGGAACGCCGGTGGACGGTCCAGCGCGCTGGCAATCGATCACAACGACCGGGGTTTCCATCATCGCGGACATGCCCAGGCCTTCGCTCATCAGCGCGAATCCGCCGCCCGAGGTGGCACACATCGCGCGAACGCCGGCATGTGCTGCACCGATGGCCATATTGACTACGCCAATCTCGTCTTCCACCTGACGAACCATTACGCCGGCCCTACGCGCATGCGTGGCCATCCAGTGCAAAACGCCGGTCGATGGACTCATCGGATACGCGCAGTAGAACTTCACTCCCGCAGCCACGCCGCCCATCGCCAGCGCCATGTTTCCGCTGGGCACGGCGTAACGGTTGTCGGTCATCGGGAGTGGCGTGTCGAAGGGCTTGAAGTTCTGCGTCCCGTACTCGTACCCCGTGCGAGCGAGCGAGACGTTTTCTGCGACCACGGCGTCGCCCTTCTTTTTGAACTGCTCGCCAAGCATAGTCTCCAGAGCCTGGAAGCCGATGCCCATCATGCTGAGCCCGGCGCCGATGGCAAGCGTGTTTTGCGCCACCTTGTTGCGGCTAATGTCGGCGAGTTTCGAAACGGGAAGAGGACAAAGTTGTACGCCGTTGGCTGCGGTCCCAGGATGGATGGTGTCGCTGTTGTAGATACATGCGGCACCCGCGGTGAGCAGGCGCAGGTGGCGATCCATGGTGTCCTGATTCAGGGGAATCAGCAGGTCGATGCGATCGCCCATGTTGGTGATCTTTTCAGGACCGGTCCGGATGGTGAGAAAAGTGTGACCGCCGCGAATGATGGACTGATAGGCGTTGTAGGCGTTCAGGTGGAGTCCGCGGCGACTGAAGATTTTCGCGAAAATGTCGCCCGGAGTGGCCACACCCTGACCGGCTGCGCCTCCGATACCGAGGGCAAAGGACTGGATCATCGTGTACTCTCCGCGCCCAATTAGCGGAGCCGCAGTGTACGGGCAGTCGCATGCTCAGCCCCTTTGGCCCCTTTTTGCCGCCCCAGCATACACCCAAATCACGGCAACTGCTCACGCGGATTAACACAGATTTTAGGATGAGCTCCGATTTTTTTTGCTTTCTCTGAATGCCTCGGGTCGCGGTCAGATTTTGGGCATCAATGCAGATTTCCTGGTTTCGGGACTGGCAATCGCAGAGATTTCTACTCTGGCTCTCTTGCTCGCAACAAAGCTGCCATCACGCGAGGGCTACGCCGACCGTGCAGTACTGCGATCACCGGGGGCTTCCTCAGGAGCATAAACAATCAAGAACTCTCGTACTGGCTGAAAACGGAGTGGTCGCGATGTCAGGTCGGAGCCGATGTGACCCTGGCGAGGAAATTGAACGAGACGATGAATGGTTGCCGAATTTCATCGAGGATACGATCCGCCGCCTGCGGATTGTCCGCGGAGACATATTCCCAAATCTCTTCAAGGTCTTTGTAGGCATCCGGATGAAGGACGAAGCCCTTCATGACTGTCCGGGCGATTTATCCTTGCGCAGGAGACGGTCAAACGCTTCCTCGCCGTCGATGCCTTTGACGCGAGCACTCTTAAGATCGTCATAACGGCTATCCAACATGCCGCGCACTTGAGGTGCCTCTGCCAAGTATGCCGCCATGGCGTCTTCGACGAGTTCATGGATGGGACGGCCGCCCTTGGAAGCCACCTCGTTGAGGCGCGATTCGGTTTCCGGCTTGAAACGAGCTTCCCTGGCCGCAATATAACGAAAGCCAGTTGGCGTTAAGCCCTGCCTTCCCGCCCAAACGGCTAGCTGTTCCCTGTCACCTGTAACCTGTACCCTATTCACATGGCCACGCCTGATACAGCTCCCGCCAAGCCTAAGCCGCCAGCGATGCAGCGGTTGAAGGGCGTTTTACCCGAAATTTGGGAGCTTATTCGTCCGCGCAAGGGGATCATGGCGCTTGGGCTGTTGCTGATGGCAATCAATCGCGTGGCGGGACTGGTGCTGCCGTACTCGACCAAGCCCCTCATCGACAAAGTAATCACGCACCGGGACGTTGCGCGGCTGCACCTGATCCTGGCCGCCGTCGTTGCCGCAACCATCATTCAAGGCGTTACCTCGTTTACGTTGACGCAGTTGCTGTCGAAGGCGGCACAGCGGCTGATCGCCGAAATGCGGCGGCAGCTTCAGGAGCATGTAGGCCGCTTGCCGATCGCCTATTATGACGCTACCAAAACGGGAACGCTGGTGGCGCGCATCATGTCGGACGTGGAAGGCGTGCGCAACCTGATCGGCACAGGGCTAGTGGATTTTCTTGGCGGACTGCTTACCGCGGTGCTCGCCTTTGTCGTCCTGGTGCATATCTCCGTGACCATGACTACGGTCGCGTTCGTATGCATCGCGGTCTTCTCTCTGGCACTCCGCAAGGCGTTCAAAACTATCCGTCCGATCTTCCGCGACCGGAGCAAGATCAACGCCGAAGTGAGCGGACGACTCACCGAATCCCTCGGCGGCGTGCGCGTGATCAAGGGCTACCACGCCGAGGACCGCGAACATGAAGTCTTCTCCAGCGGCGTGGAGCGTCTGCTCAACAATGTCCTCAAAACGCTCACCGCAACCTCGGTGATGAGCCTCTCGTCGACGGTGTTGTTCGGCATCGTGGGCGCGGTAGTGATGTACCTGGGCACTCGCCAGATTCTTGCCGGCACGCTCACCGTTGGCGGGTTCTTCATGTACACCATGTTCATGGGCTTCTTGATTGCCCCGGTGCTTCAGGTGGTTGCGATTGGGACGCAGATCACCGAAGCATTGGCGGGACTCGAACGGGCACGCGAAGTCCTGAATGAGCGTGCCGAAGACGTGGATCCGGAACGAACGATCGCGCTGAACGAGATCGTCGGCAACATCGAGTTTGACAATCTCAGCTTTGCCTACGAGGGAAGCAAAGAGGTTCTGCATAATGTCTCGTTCCAATCCTCGCCGGGAACGGTGACGGCGCTGGTCGGACCTTCCGGATCGGGAAAATCCACGATCATTGGGTTGCTGTCTGCTTTCTACAAGCCGCAAGGCGGACGCATCCTCGTGGACGGCGTCGATCTCAGTCACGTGCGCCTCGATTCCTATCGCACCAAGCTCGGAGTGGTGTTGCAGGAATCGTTCCTGTTCGACGGAACGATTCGCGAAAATGTCGCGTTCTCGCGGCCGGGCGCGAGCGAGGAAGAAGTCCTGCGCGCGTGCCGCATCGCGCGCGTGGACGAATTCGCCGAGCGCTTCGAGAAAGGCTACGCAACGATCGTCGGCGAACGCGGGGTGAAGCTCTCCGGCGGACAGCGCCAGCGCATCTCGATCGCGCGCGCGATCCTGGCCGATCCGCGCATCCTTATTCTTGACGAGGCGACCTCAAGCCTCGACTCGGAGTCGGAGGCGCTGATCCAGGAAGGTCTTTCGTTCCTGATGCGCGGACGCACGACGTTTGTGATCGCGCACCGCCTGAGCACGATCCGCCGCGCCGATCAGATTTTGGTCGTCGAGAACGGCGAGATTATCGAACGCGGAACCCACGAGCAGCTCTACGAGCGCGGCGGCCGCTATTTCGAGCTTTACACCAAACAGCACGGACTCGAGAAGAACCTGTTCCTCGCGCCGGGCGAGGGAGACAGCTTCGAAGAGAGCTCCGTCGGCCAAACCCGCGGCGCGCGCGATCCGGATTCGGTGGACATCCTGCGCGGCAACGTCAGCTAGACCGGTTCCCCCACTCGGCAGAAGCAACTGCCCACGCGGATTCACGGGCTGCGAAGAACGCAGACGATTCCAGAAGCAGCGCTGATTCAAGAACGGCCAGAAGTGGCGCACCGGATGCGAGGGCCGCATCAGTGTCGTTAAGCGGCGGCATGGCTTGGCACGGTGCCGCTCACCTCTTTATGAATCGAGCGAAATGAAAGTGCAGATCTAAAGCTGCGAAGTCGACTCTCGGATACACCCTTGGCCCTGCCAATGCACGATTCTTGCACCGCGAAGTGGCTAACAGCTAGCAGCTATGGCGGGGCATCCGCCCGCATTCCGAAAAATATTCGATAATTCCAGAATGGAAGCCAACGGATTACCCGCGCGCACCGCGATTCTGACCGCTGCGGCGCGTGCGTTTGGATCGCGCGAGCCCGATGCCAGCGTGCGCAATCCCGACTGGGTCGCCGACCGGCTGATCGGCCCGGCTGAGTTGACTCTGATAGCCGACCATCCCATCAGCAAGGCTCTCGACCGGGATTTCCAGGAAGCCATTTCCGATCCCGACGTCTTCGGCTTCGCCTGGCTGATGCTGGTGCGGACGCGATTCATCGACGAGCGCATGGAGCGCGCCGTCCGCAACGGGGCAACGCAGTTCGTGATCCTGGGAGCCGGATTTGATACCCGCGCCCACCGCTTCGCCGAACTGTTGAAGGACGCTGCGATCATCGAGATCGATTACAGCGCCACCCAGGAGTACAAAAAGCGGCGTGTCGAAGCGGCTTTGGGCGGCCCGCCCGCCAACCTGGTCTATGCGCCAATCGACTTCGCTCGGGAAAGCCTCGGCGAGGTGCTGCGCCGTGCAGGTTTCCAGTCCGCACGCAAGACCTATTTCATTTGCGAGGGCGTCAGCATGTACGTCCGGGAAGAAGGGATGAAGGAGACGCTGCGCGCGATCGCCGCGGAATCCGCTCCGGGCAGCGCGCTGCTGCTCGAGTATCTCAACCGGGCGGGACTCGAAGTGCTGAGAAAATATCCCACCGGGATGATCAAGAGTGCCGTCGATTGGGGAGAGCCGTTCGTCTTCGGCGTGCCCGACGGGCAGGACCGCGAGTTCTTCCTCGAAGCTGGTTTGGAACTGGGCGAGACGCTGAAGATTGGCAGTCCCGAATCGGTAAGCCGATACGCTATGCGCCGGGATGGCAGCTACTACGGCGCGCATCTGGCGAAAGTGTTCGAGCAACGCCGGGAAGCCGCCCTGAAGGCCATGGACGAGGCGGGCCGCCGGCAAGCCGCCCAGGCCGCCGCCACGTCCGGCTACTGGCTGGCAGAGTTGGCCGTCCCTCAGCGCTATTGCTAGAAGGTCATTCCAGCATGCCGAGTGAGGAACCTTCTTCTTGACAGCGGCGTATGGCACCCGGCCAACTCATCAAAGACCCTTGGCGTCGCGCAACTCGGGTTTAAATACATTCTCGTAGCAGTTTGGACAGATGCCGTGGCTCAACTGGGTCTGAGTTTGCTGAGAAATATAGGCTTCGACCGTCTGCCAGTAGTTCCTATCGCTGCGGATGCTCTTGCAGTAGCTGCAGATCGGCAATATCTCCCGCAGCTCCTTTACCTCCCCGAGTGCAGTCTGTAATCGGCTTAAGAGTCGTTCGCGCTCTTCCTCCACTCGCTTGCTTTCCGTGATGTCCCGCGCCACGGAGTAGATGAGTTCGTGATCCAAATCCGCAGTGGCGTTCCACCGCAACCATCGGTAAAAGCCGTTCTTGCAGAGGTAGCGGTTTTCATAACCAAGAGCTTGCCCCCCGCTCCTGACGATGCGATTTTGTTCCAGCGTGCCTTCGCGGTCGTCAGGATGGACGAACTCAAACATCCGCATTGACTGGAGCTCCTCGCGGCTGAACCCCAACGTCTTCTCCCAAGCCGCATTCAGCCTCTGGAAGTGGCCGCTGAAATGAGCAATACAGAGCATGTCGATCGACAGGTCGAAAAAGCGATCTTCCATGGATCGGGGAGCCTCTGGCGGCTTCTCCTTTATTCCGCAATCGAGAGTGATCGCTCTGGCTGGAACCGCAGATCTCCTCGCCGCCCACCAAAACGGAAAGCCGTTGCAGGGCCGATCGAGGAACTGCCGATTTATACCCCCTTGAGATCTCTCTGGCTGTCCCCTATTGCTCACTGGGGCCGCAGGTGATTAGCGCGTTCCGAACGTGCAGTGCTATATTGCCGCCGTGCGTTCCCGCTTCCTTTTGCTCAGCATTTTCGCGGGCGGTCTCGCCTATGCCGTGCTCCCTCGCGGGGCCTTTGGCGCACACGACGTCGCCGACCGCGCCGCAGTTACCGGAGCTGTTGCCGCTGTGACGAGTGTGTTGGTATTGGCGCTCGCCAAACGATCGAGGCGCTCGCCAAGCTAAGCGAAGCTTTGCACTCTAGAGGGGCCCTGCGAAGGAACGCAGAAATACGGCAGGCGCAGTTTGAGTACCGTCAACGAAGACAGGACCGTCTGGATCTGCGACCGCTCAGGACGCGGCTGATAGGCATGAAGCCTCTACTCGATTGGCAAGTCGTGCCGAGACGTTCACCGAGATCAGCCGCCACTCGCGAGTGGAAGCTGGCAGACAGTTGATTGCCGCCAACTCGTGCAGCCAGTCTTCTGCTGAGAGCTTCGCCTGTTCCGCCCCGAACAATTCCGTCACCGCGCTGACGAATGCTGCCAACTCTCGCTCCGCCATCCTCAGCAGGTCGGCGCAAACCGGATTGTGATTCGCCGCAGGTGTATGAACGGAAAGCTGATTCATTATAGTTAACTCCTTTCGAAATAGCGCGTGGAATGTTCCAGATCGGGAATCAACCCGGGCTGCTGCGGCTGCCATCCCAGGCGTTGCCGAGTTAGCTTGCTGGAGGCCGGACCGTCGAACTGGGTGAAGTGCGCAATCCAGCCAAAATGATCCGCCGCCTCTTCAGGTGATTTGCTCGCTATCGGGATGTGCAGACGTCTTCCGATTACTTCAGCGATGTCTCGGAACGGAATCGCTTCTTCGTCGGCCCCGTGATACCGAGCTCCTACCGCACCCTTTTCAACCGCAAGCCTGTAGAGACGAGCGGCATCGAGCCTGTGCACACCCGTCCAGCGATTGTTTCCTTCGCCTACATACGCCGACACGCCCTTTTCGCGTGCGATGTTGATGAGAGTCGGAACGAAGCCGTGGTCGCCGTCACCGTGGACCGACGGGGAAAGACGCACGACCGAGACGCGCACTCCCCGCTCCACCAGCGTGCGTGCTGCTTCTTCGGAAGCGGCACGGGGAATTTCCTTGGAGGTCACGCCCACATCCTCTTCGGTCGCAAGGCGACCCGGCGAAACCAGCAGAGTCCCGGAGCTGACCACCAAGGCACGGTCAGAACCCGCGAGCGCTGAGCCGAAAGCCTCAATGGCGCGCCTGTCTGCCTCACAGTGAGCCGCCCACTTCGAGAAGTCGTGATTAAACGCGGTGTGGATCACGCCATCCGACATGGCTGCTCCACTGCGCAGGCTGTCCAGATCTTCAACGTCCCCGCGATGCACGTGCGCGCCTACGGCGGTGAGTAATTTGGCAGACGCATCCGAACGCGCCAGTCCGAGCACCTGATGGCCCGCAAATGAAATAGGTCTTGCGTGCGGACTGGAAACCTGCACGGCGCAGCACCTCGCCGAGGCTTTCCCGAGCGAAG
>Ga0207134_1212_pt1 | contig 13822 bp, 8 predicted proteins | sample Alteio_BWMinHeat_12_FD_153527 | JGI IMG/M metagenome (GOLD analysis project Ga0207134, IMG submission 153527) | Enriched cells from forest soil in Barre Woods Harvard Forest LTER site, Petersham, Massachusetts, United States -... | ecosystem: Environmental > Terrestrial > Soil > Temperate forest >... | reverse complement strand
GTTTCAGGAAGCAGCAAAACAAAACAGTCCGTATGCTACCTATTGTATAGGTATGATGTATGAAAACGGACTTGGCGTTGGTAAAAGTTTTGATCAGGCTTTTTTATGGTATACCAAGGCGGCCAATATGGGACAACCGAATGCAGCAGCAGCACTTGGTATGCTGTATGAAAATGGGAATGGCGCAAAACAGGATTATAACTTGGCAATGCAGTGGTATAAAAAAGCCGCTGCAAAACATAATGCGGATGCGATGGCGAATATTGGCGCTATGTACCAGGATGGGGCAGGGGTAAAAAGAAATTATGAAGAAGCTATGAAATGGTACCTGCAAGCTGCAGAACAGAATAATGGATTTGCCCTTTGTAATATTGGTATCATGTATCGTGATGGATTAGGGGTGCCACAGGATTACGCTGTAGCTATCAAATGTTTTCGTTCATCGGCGCGCGAAGGGTATGCTTACGCGCAATTATGTATGGGTTATATGTACTCAGACGGGTTAGGTGTTGATACGGATTTTAAAGCAGCTGTAAGTTGGTTTGAAGCAGCTGCAGAAGGAGATAATGTGGATGCAAAAAACAACTTAGGCTATATGTATTTTAATGGCTTTGGTGTTAAAAAGAATTATAAAGAAGCTTTGTATTGGTATAGAGAGGCTGCAGAGCAGGGATCAGTAAGTGGGCAAAGCAACCTGGGGATGATGTACTACAATGGTGATGGTGTGAAAAAAGATCATGTAGAGGCATTGAACTGGTTTACTAAAGCCGCTGCAAATGACGACCTGATGTCGTATGATAAATTGGGTGTGATGTATTATCAAGCGGACGTGGTAGGGCAGGATTATGCAAAGGCTGTAAAATATTTTCGTGAAGCGGCAGAGCAAGGATATGCTGTTGCTGAATATCATATAGGCATGGCCTATTATGATGGAAAGGGTGTGGCTAGAAATATGGATGTAGCCATTAATTGGTTGTATAAGTCTGCCGAGCAGGGATATGCTCTCGCAGAGACCAAATTGGGTATATTACTTTATGAGGGAAAAGAAGTTGCGAAAGATATACCTGCAGGGACAAAGTTTTTAAAACAGGCAGCTGGTGCGGGTATACAGGAAGCTATTGATTATATAGGTGCGAATAAGATAGAGTAATAATCAGGTCTTACGCCTCCTCGTCAAAATATATTTTATAATAGTGCTTGCCACGGCCGGCATCGTATCCTTTTTCTATTAGTTCTTTATCTCCGTGTATGTAGATATGGAAGTTCTTATCAAGCTTTAGAATGCTTTTGAATACCCGTGATTGTTTTTTTACAGCCTGCCCCGAAATTTCAAAACTATCTTCCAGTTCTATGCCGCTTTCGTTTACATATGCCGTTTTGAATTTGTTGAAAGACTTGATCACATCTTTATCCTCAAAAACCTCATTCAAAAAACTATGTTCATCAAATGCTTCGTTGTGTTTAAAATAGTCAACAGTTTTATTTAAGAAGTCTATTTTGTCTGTTTTGTTCATTTCATATTCCTGTTCCATTTGTGTGGTCACGAAATTCTTACACACGTCAAGGTAGTTGCGGGTCAGGTGGTATTCATCGCTTGCAGGTTTAAGTTTCAGGAAGCTATCTTTCCAATACAAGGCTTCCGATTTGCCTGATCTGTCAATAGTGCAGACGCGAAAACCTTTATCACCATCTGTATTTAGTATAAGGCAGCCTTTATCCATTTTGTTGATGCTGATACCATCATCATAGGCCAGGCTCATATGTTTAGGGTCTTCACCCAGTTTCAGAAAAGCATCTTTTTCCTCCGACTTGAAAATACCTATTGCTTTGGTTATTTGTTCATCTATAACAACATCGGGGAAATAAGCAACGAACAGATCCCCTGGTTTTATTTGTGGGTGCAGGGCCGTTTCAAAAAGATGCTTAGCTATGTTTACAGTATTCAAATGAAAAGCATCAGTATCATTGAAAATAGTATCGGCAAATTTAAAAAGCGGGTTGAGCGTATGGTCATCGTTGCTGGATGTGAAATGATAATATTCAGGGGTAGAGAACGCATTTGAAAAATATCTCAGTAACATGTCCTTTAATCTTTCGTCTGAGATATCTGTAACTGTTTTGGAAATAGTTAGTTCATCACCGTTGGTTTTGTTGCCAATATTGTGGATAGATAAAAGTTCTAATGTGCTATTCGAAAAACTGACCATATGCTATTTGCTATTCTTGGCGGCAAAAGTATTGAAATCATTTACATCATATAATTATATTGTTCTTTTCCATCGAAGCCGTCATTTCGAACGCAGGGAGAAATCTCCTGAGCATTTGCAGTATATTTAATAGTAGTCCCCAAGTCCTCAAATTAAAAGCATCAATTTCGTAATTAAACCAACCGCAGTCATTCAGGAGATTTCTCCTGCCGTCGAAATGACAGCCTTGATGGGGGGATGAAAAAGGTTATTTTTTGATTTGAGATAACATCTCCTCTTCTTTGGAGAGGCTGGGAGAGGTATTTTTTGTTTTATCCCGTATTCACCTGTATATTTGGGAAACTAAAAAAAATATATGAAAAAACTATTTACACTTACACTTATTGCGATTGTTGCTCTATCGTTTTCTGTTGTTGCTCAAAGGCATGTCGATATCGCTGTAACAAGCGTTACTCTACAAGGCAGCACATTTTCTACAGGGAATAATTTTCCTTTCAAATGTACTTTTAAAAATAATGGACCAGATTCATTAAGAGCTACTGACTCTGTTGAAATTATTGTTGGCGCTCAAGGTGATACTGTTTGGGCTTATCTTGGTCTTGTACCAATAGCGGTAGCTAGTGGTGCAAGTATTAATGTTTCTGATACAGATGTGACAAGTCCAGCAATTGTTAAGCATACTTGGCATGGCTTTAAGGCAGATTCTACAAAAACATTTTGTGTAGAAGTTATACCATATAACAGAAGTGCAAGTGGTTTGGTTGATACTTCAACAGCTAACAATACTTTGTGTAGCCCAACTATGAAACTGTTGGATGTTAATAATCTTACAGCTTCCGGTAATGCATCTGTTTCAATGTACCCTAATCCTGTACATTCACAGGGCTTCTTTGATGTTCGCTTACTACAATCTGGTAACGTAACTATTACAATATTTGATTTGACTGGTCGTGTTGTAATAAATGAGAACATGGGTAAGTATGGTTCTGGAAATCAGATAATTCAATTAAATACCTCTAATCTTAGCAACGGTATGTATATCTATCAAGTGAATATTGATGGAGATACTAAAAATGGTAAATTCTATATTTCTAAATAAGAATTAGTAATTAATTCATTTTACAAACTGTGCCCAAAATAGGCACAGTTTTTTTATGCCGTATTTTGAATATCTTTATTCATCTTAACTTCAGCGGTCAATATTTATTTATGCGGTTAACTATACTTTCTATACTGCTTTTTTTCTCATTTTGTATGCATGTTATTGCACAACGCCAGGTTGATATTGGTGCAACTAAAATATATACACCCACTCTCGGTACGGTCATACATTCAGGTCAAAAAGTATATCTGCAGTTTTCTGTTACTAATTATGGCCCTGACTCATTTAAGGTATCTGATAGCCTCATCTTATATGTAGCATCCAGGGAGGGCCTAACGCTGTTTGTGCCATCCAGTACAAACAGGGTAACAGCATTAACGTATCCGCATACAGTATATAGAAATCAGACCGTAGGTTTTGCAGATTCTGTATCTACTACCTGGAGTGGTTATGCTTCAGATACTGCAGGTTATATGTGTATATTGGTATTACCCAAAGCAATGGCGGGCGATACGCTACAGGACCCCATTATGGCTAATAATAGTATTTGTCAGGATATGCTTTTGCTAGACGTTAGTTCTATTGACCGTGCAACTACTACTTTTACTGTATATCCTAATCCGGCACAATCACAGGTTAATTTTGATATCCATTTGACACAGCGGGCAGAAACAAGTATAACTATCTGTGATATACGTGGCCGTAGTTTATTGCAAAAGAATGAAGGTCGTTTACCTGCTGGGCAGCATATAATAAATCTGAATACCACTGGCTTAAGCGCAGGTATGTATTTTTATAAACTGGCAGTGGATGGGGATGTGCGGGCAGGTAAATTGTTTATAACTAATCCCTAGTTTAGCTTGTTCTGCAATGCATGGAATAATTATATCTTTGCGGCATGGAATTAACCGCTCTTACGGCTATTAGCCCTGTGGATGGCCGCTACCGTTCGCAACTTACATCTCTTGCCCCATATTTTTCTGAATTTGGTCTGATACGCTACCGTGTAAGGGTAGAGGTGGAGTATTTTTTATGGCTCTCTCAAAAAAAGATATTCAGTTTGCCTGCTAAGGTAAAGCCGGCGCAATTACGTAAGATCTACCAGGAGTTTACTGAAGAAGATGCATTGAAAATAAAGGGTATTGAAAAAACAACCAACCATGATGTAAAAGCTGTTGAGTATTTTCTGAAAGAAAAACTAAGTGATCTTGGTGCCGGTGATAGTGTAGAGTGGATACATTTTGGTCTTACATCACAGGATATAAATAACACAGCTATACCATTGCTTTGGAAAGAAGCATTAGAGGAAGCATATCTGCCTTCTTTACAAAATCTTGTGTTGCAACTGCGTAAAATGGCAAAAGAATGGAAGGGTATAAGTATGCTGGCACGCACACATGGTCAACCTGCCAGTCCTACTACGCTTGGCAAGGAGATAATGGTTTTTGCAGAGCGTCTTGAAGGGCAGATATTACAATTAAGTCATGTGCCATTTGCTGCAAAATTTGGTGGTGCTACCGGCAATTTTAATGCACATCATGTTACTTTCCCTAAGATAGACTGGGTAAAATTTGGTAATGATTTTGTGAACAAAGGCCTTGGTCTTGAACGTATGCAATACACTACCCAGATAGAGCATTATGATAATATAGCTGCACAGTTCGATGCATTGAAACGCATTAATACGATACTCATTGATCTCTGTCGCGATGTATGGCAGTACATATCAATGGAGTACTTTAAACAAAGAGTGAAAAAGGACGAAGTAGGCAGTAGTGCTATGCCACATAAAGTGAATCCGATAGATTTTGAAAATGCAGAAGGTAACCTCGGTATTGCGAATGCGATCTATGAGCACCTAAGTGCTAAATTGCCTGTAAGCCGCTTGCAGCGCGATCTTACAGACAGTACAGTGTTGCGCAACATTGGCGTGCCCATGAGTCATAGTTTCCTGGCACTGCGTAGTATTGAAAAAGGTGTTGGCAAACTTTTGTTGAATAAAGACAAGATAGATAGTGACCTTGAAAATAACTGGGCTGTAGTGGCAGAGGCCATACAAACTATATTGAGACGTGAAAAATATCCTAAGCCTTATGAAGCGCTGAAAGAGCTGACACGAGGTAAAGCCAGCATTGCCAAACAAGATATCCATAAGTTTGTTGATGGTCTGAAAGTGAGTGCCAGTGTGAAGAAAGAATTGAAAGCAGTTACCCCGCATAATTATGTGGGTATAGGAATTTAATTACTGAACACCTGCAATTGAATAAGATACCGCAATCGCTTATTGATAGCCTTCATGGCGTACCGGGTTTTGATGAAGCTGGGTTTACGCAGGCGCATCTGCAGCCTGCCGTTACAAGCATACGTTTGCATCCTGTAAAACAGTCAAAAGCATTTGCAGATAATGTACAAGTACCCTGGTGCCCGCAAGGCAGATATCTTGTTGAACGCCCTGTTTTTACATTAGATCCCCTATATCATGCAGGGGCATATTATGTGCAGGAGGCATCTTCTATGCTGCTGCATTATTTACTGAAACAGGTATTGCCAACAAATGAAAATTTACGTGTTCTTGATCTGTGTGCTGCTCCGGGCGGAAAGAGCACATTGATTGCTTCTTTGCTCGATGAAAGCAGTTTACTGATATCGAATGAAGTGATACGAACACGTGCGTCTATACTTGAGGAGAACATGACCCGTTGGGGTTACATGAATAGTTGGGTCACAAGTAATGACCCAGCGGTTTTCGGTAAGGTGCCAGGCTATTTTGATGTGATTGTGGTTGACGCACCTTGTAGTGGCTCTGGTTTGTTTAGAAAAGATGCAAGAGCTATAGATGAATGGAGCGAGGCGAATGTGCAACTCTGTAGTGGCAGGCAACAGCGTATATTAGCTGATGTATGGCCGGCACTAAAAGAAAATGGTGTTTTGATCTACGCAACCTGTTCTTTTTCTCAACAGGAAGATGAAGAAATATTAGATTGGCTGGGTGGCAAATTTGAAGTGGAGACTATTAATGTACAGATACTTGAAGAATGGGGTATTGTAGAGGTAAATTCTTCACGGCATGGTATTAGTGGTTATAGATGTTTTCCTGGTAAAGCAAAAGGTGAAGGTTTTTTTATAGCGGCATTACGAAAAAAAGAATCGGCGGATAACATCAGATTTGCTAAATCCAAATCTGAAAATGATAAGAAGATAGCACAACAGGCTAGCTTCTTATTCAAAGGTCAGGAACCTGTTTTTTTACAGCTGGATAAGGAAACACATATTGCTATTATACCACAACACGAGGCAGATCTGCAATTACTCAGGAAGTCCTTTTTTTTAAGAAAAGCTGGTTTGCAGACAGGTATGCCCGCTGCTAAAGAATGGATACCTGCGCACGATACAGCATTGGGAATAGCTCTTGCTGATACTATCTCTTCTATTGATGTGAATAGAGAACAGGCATTACGGTTTTTGAAGAAAGAGGAAATGGATACCGTTGCAGCAAAGGGGTGGCATGTTGTTAAGTATGAAGGATTGGGGCTTGGTTGGGTGAAATCTTTAGGTAACAGGATGAATAATTACCTGCCTAAACACTGGAAAATAAGAATGAATATTGATGAAGAATAAATCTAATTAAAATCGTATTTTTCCGAATGTCAAATAATATCCGCTAACGATGAAATTGAAAATATCAGGCCTCATGCTTTTTTGCTTGCTTTCTGTTTGCGCGGTTGCACAGACAAATGATAGCCTCTTTGTTTCGGATGTAAATAATGGCTGGATGATAAGACACACCGTTCATAAAGGTGAGACTGTTTTTTCAATAGCAAGAAAATATCATGTACCTCCGGCAATACTTGCAGATAAAAACGGGCTTACTTATCAGAGTTCATTGACAGATAATATGATTATGAATGTGCCTGTTGGTGCGTATAACCAGTTGAGAGAAAAGCCCCTGCATATGGAAGATGCAAGAGCTTTGTTTTATAAAGCAGCAGCAAAAGATAATCTATACAGACTTAGCAAAAATTCCGGAGTTTCACAAAATATATTGTCACAATGGAATGGGCTCAATGATACTTATGTAAAAGCAGGACAAGTGTTGTTTGTAGGGTGGGTATTGTTTGATGCAACTAACTCAGCAGGAAATAACGGTGGTGTTGTTACAAATACAAAACACAATATTGTTGTAACAACAGAAATTGGTTATGGCGCATTACCACCAAAAAGTCTTACGCAACAACCACAAGAAATACCACTTTCAAATAACAGTGTAACTCCTCAAACTCAAAATAGTGTTGTTAATAGTGTATTGTCTAAAAGTAAAAATGGCACTTCAGTAATACTGAAAAGAGATACATTGAGAAAGCAAGTTTTTGATACTGTAGTTGCTGAAACAAATGAAGAACGGTTGTATAAACAGCAGACAAATAATGAGATCAATTCAAACACGGAGAAAGGGTCTGTAGTGTTCATTGATATGAAAAACTCCGGTACTAAAAATGTGTTTTATGCATTTCATGATAATACCCCAAGAGGCATCATTATAAAGGTATATAACCCAAGCAGCCAGAAAACAATTTATGTAAAAGTGATAGGTCCTGTTCCCCCAACCAAACAGTTTTATAATTGTATAATGGGTATCAGTAGTGCTGCTAAAGAAGCATTGGGTGTTAGTGAAAATAAAACATGGTGTGAGCTGACTTATGGACTGTTATAAGATCGTAAAAAAATTATTGTTACATTATTATGAAGTTACTGGTAATTCGTTTTTCCTCTATAGGTGATATTGTGTTAACAACCCCTGTTCTGCGTTGTTTGAAACACCAACGTAAAGGCATATCTATTCATTATCTCACGAAGCTTTCTTACAAAGATGTTGTAGCCGCTAATCCGCACATTGATAAGGTACACTATCTCGAAGATAATATCAATGCAGTGATTGAAAATTTGAAGGGTGAACAGTTTGATGAGATCATAGACTTGCATAACAACCTTCGTACAATGCGTATAAAAAAAGCATTGAAAGTAAGATCTTATGCTTTCCCTAAATTGAATATTCAAAAATGGTTGCTTGTAAATTTGAAGATAAACCTGATGCCGGATAAAAGTATCGTGGAACGTTATTTAGATACCGTGAAACATTTGGAGGTATACAATGATGGGAAAGGTTTAGATTATTTCATACCTGACAATGTGAAGTTAGCGGACAATGATATTCCGATGAGTCATTGGGCCGGATTTGTAGGTTGTGTAATAGGTGGTTCTTACAATACAAAAAAATTACCTGTAGATAAGTGGAAAGATATCTGTTTGCAATCGCCTTACCCTGTTATTTTGTTGGGTGGTCCTGAAGACAGAGAATTTGGTGATATGATAGCTGCCAATGACAAACTTAAGATATATAACTCTTGCGGGAAGTTTAGCTTGAATGAATCTGCACGATTAGTACAATTAGCTAAAGTTGTGGTTAGCAATGATACTGGCCTTATGCATATTGCTGCAGCATTTAACAAGACCATTGTCAGTTTCTGGGGTAATACATCTCCAGAAATGGGGATGTTCCCATATTTTGGATTTAATAATGTGAATGATAGGAGGACGAATAAGTCTATAGTTATTGAAAATAAAAAATTATATTGTCACCCTTGTAGTAAAATTGGTTACAATCATTGCCCAGAGGGTCATTTCAGGTGTATGAGTGATTTAAATATCAGCAAATTACCCACACATATTGTGACTATATGGAATGCAAATAATTAGCCAATATTTACTAAATCAGTTTTCCTAATATTTTTTTATTTGATAACTTTAAAAGTTGAAAAGTTGTTATTAAATATTTATATCCCAAATGCTTGTATTTTAACTGGTAATATTTATATTTGTTTGGATTAATTAGCAATATTTTGTTAAATCACTAAAAAAATGAAGAAATTTATACCTTACCTGTTAGTGTTAACAGCACTACTATCTTTTAACCCTAGCAAAGTAAAAGCCTCTCATGCCGCAGGTGCTGAGATTATTTATGAGTGGTTAAGTGATTCCACTTATCGTATCTATGTTCACTTCTACCGCGACTGTTCGGGTATTCCTGAACCAACCTCAATGAGTCTGTGTTTGCGCAGTAGTTGTAGGGCTGCAGATACCACCATTACTTTACCTAAGACCATTCTGTTGCCGGGTGGTGCATCCAATGGTACCGAGGTATTGCTGGGTTGTCCTACTTCTCCAACTTATTGTGCGGGTGGTACGCTACCCGGATACCAGGAGTGGTGGTATGCAACCAGTTTTACTTTTCCGTACAGTTGCGATAAATGGACAATGTCTCATGCCGAGAGTGCCAGGAACTCGATAGCTAATTTCCCGGGTGGGGGTACTTTGTATGTGGAGGCAACCTTTGATAATAAAGATGCCCAGGGTAATTCTTCTGCTTATTTTACAGTAAAACCGGTACCGTATGTATGTGATAATGTGGCATATACCTATAATAATGGTGCTTTTGACCCGAATAATGACTCTTTATATTTCCAAATGATTGCGCCAAGACAAGGTAGTGACTGTGCCCCGTCATCTATGAGTTGGGGTGCAGGTTATGGACTACCCTCTAACCCATTAGCCTGTAGCAGTACATTTACCTTCAGCAGTTCAACCGGCCAGATGGCCTTTACGCCAAGCGCTACCGGTCAGTACGCGTTATCAATGCAGGTAACAGAATATCGTTATTTAGGATCGATCTGGAAAGCGATAGGAACCGTAATGCGTGATATCCAGGTGGTAGTGTTGCCATGCAGCACGCCAACCCCTAAACTGACAACAGATACATTATCCTTATCAGGAGCAAAACTGATAGGCGGTATTATCAATGCGTGTGCAACAGTACCATTCAATTTTTGTTATAACAGTACTTCAACAGATACAGCAGCTGTATTAGTAGTAACCGATAACAGTTCTTCATTTTTCACTTCAACGAAGCCAACAGTAACCTACAAACATATGTATACTGATTCGGTACGCGGATGTTTCTCCTGGAAACCGGGAGCATTTGATTCCGGACTGAAAGTATATGCAGTAACAGTAAAAGACTCGACTTGTAAAGGAATAGCGGTACCGATCTCTAATACATTTGTAATACCTATCTATGTATGGCCGGTAACAATAGCTTATCATGATACGACGATCTGCCCCGGTGGTGTAGTGAACCTGAATGCGATAGGCGGTGCAGGCTTTACCTGGACAGCCGTAGGGGGATCAGGTTCCGGTAGTTTGAGTTGCCTGAGCTGTAAAAGCCCGATAGCGTCACCAACCAGCAGCACGCGCTATATAGTATTATCAGCAAAGAATACGGTATGTGCAAGAAATACCGACTCTGTAATGGTAAAAGTAGTACCGGCACCAAGCTATACAAGAACAGATACAGCAGCATGTAATGGCACATCGATCAACCTGAGTGTGACGGTACCAACACCTGATACCGGTATATCAGAGAAGTTGACCTGGGTAGCGGCATTAGGTACACCATTAGGTTTGCTGAGCAGTACAACGGTGGCGAACCCAACGATCAATATGGGCGGAACAACAGCTAAGTATTATGTGCACATAGCCTATGCGGGTATAACGAGCTGTGAGTCGATAGATACAGTAGTGGTAAGGTCATTGAACTATTTCACTTTATTTTCGAAGGATTCCTCAGTGTGCCGTGGTAGTGTGTTCCAGATACATGTGATCGGTGATCCGGCGTATAATTATACGTGGACCCCATCAGCAGGATTATCCTCCAGTAAGATCACACAACCATATGTGACAGCCGATACAACGATCACTTATACGCTGACCGCACGTCATGCACACTGCCCGGATAGTGCCAGGTCATTTACGGTAACAGTGGAACCAACCCCGTTAGTAAGTGCGGGCCAGAACAAACTGATATGCGAAGGGGATACGGTGCATTTATATGGTACCGTAAATCCTGCAAGCTTTACAGGATATACCTATGCATGGTCACCGGATACGGTATTGATAGATGCGAACAAGCTTACATCTATATTTAAAGGTCATGTAACGCAGAAGATCGCATTGACAGTATCAACAGCAGCGGGTTGCAATGGTTCAGATACGGTAACGGTAACAGTGGTACCATCGAACTTTCTGAAGATATCGGGAGATACAGGTATCTGTCCCGGGGATACAGCACAATTACGCATCAGTGGTGATTCACTGGTATCAGTAAGCTGGACACCTGGTAATTTTATAGATAGTACGATGTCATATACCCCGAAAGTATGGCCTAATACGACTACAAATTATACGGTATTGGCAGTAAACGTGAAAGGTTGCCGCGATAACCAACCGATAAAAGTTACAGTACACCCGGCAGCAGTATTACAATTGCCTGATTCAATAGAACTGTATCCCGGAGATTCCTATCAGTTTGAACCAGGAGGCAACTGTCTGTACTTCCAGTGGACACCACCGGTAGGGTTGAGTGCGACCAATATTTCGAACCCGGTAGCACAACCATTGGTAGATACGAAATACACGATCACCGCGCAGACGGAGGCGGGTTGTAAGATAACCGATGTGGTGAAACTGTACCTGGCAGATGATTCATGGGTGAGCATACCGAATGGGTTTATGCCAAAGAACGGACCATTCAAAGTGGTACATATAGGCAGGGCTACCTTAAAGAGCCTGAGTGTGTATGACCGTTGGGGAGTTAAACTGTTCGAGTCAACAGATATCAATGAAGGCTGGGATGGCACCTATAATGGTAAACCACAACCTGCAGGCGTATATATATTTGTAGTAGAAGCCTATAGTGCGAAAGGAATAAGATTCTACAAACAAGGAAATGTAACCCTGTTGAGATAAAAGAAATTTTTAAAAACCAACCGTTGTTCAGTTTTTACTGTCTATTAGTACTGATAAGAAAGTACAACGGTTATTTGATAATAACAGGATACTTTAAACCAACATAATATAAATAAGACGGTTATGATATCGAATTTTAGACTACGTCAGTTTTTTACCTTCACCTTGATACTTTTGGGTATGATGGGCGCTAGAAAAGCAAATGCCCAGGTTACTTACTATGCAGGTGCTGATATGTTCCTTGACTATGCTGGTACAGGCCCTACTGACCGCACTTACAAAATAACCCTGATACTATACAAAAGTTGTGAATCAGCTAGTACTACAGGGTTAAATGCCTCTGAGGTTGTACACTGTATCTCTCAGTCAGGAACTTGTTCTTTGTCTGATAACCCAACTACTGTAACACCTTCAAGGACAGATACCGTAGGGCAGGTTTGTGCTGCCAACTGGGCAACCAACTCATGTGCAAGACCAGCTTCTACGCTCAGAGCATATGTAAGGGTTACTTATACAGGAACAGTAAAACTGACCTCTTGTGCTGACTGGCTTTTTGAGTGGCAAAATAAAAATTATGACTTTGGGGCAAATATCCAGTCTGCTTCTGGCTATACAGGTGTTCGTGCTTTTTTGAATACCCAGGTAAGGTATGATAACAGTACACCTCGTTATGCAGTACCTGCTTTACCTTTTAATGTATGTACCTCTAAACATATTAACTACGCTAATGGCCCGTATAGTCTTACTGCAGATTCTCTGACAACATCGTCTCGCAGTTTCTGGATAGGTAATGGTGCTTTATTCTCTTTATCAATACCAGCGGGTATATATAAAGCAGGTTACAATTCTAATGACCCAGTAATTTCAATCCCAGCAGATCCTTATACAGTTAGTTTGTCTGCAGGTAATGCTACTTTTACTACCAATACGGGTACTAAAGATTATCTGAACTTCCGAACAAATGCCTGGAATCCATATTCTGGTGTATTAGTATCTTATACGGAACGTATGGTGGAACTCGATTTTACGGGTGCTACTTGTGCTCCTAATCCTTTTATTGACAGCACACCACAAAACGTAACAGGTGGTACACTTGATACTTCTACCGGATTAAGGATCATATCTGTTTGTCCTGGTACACCAATATCATTTATTATGAGGGCGAATAATACCTTTCCTTCTGCTATGAGTATTGTATTGCCTAATATATCTAAACTTAAAGGTGCAACCTTAACTGAAGGTGGTACGCATACTTCTAATGTTACTGATACTTTTAGCTGGACCCCTCGTGGTTATGATATCGGACAGCACGTGTTAGTTTTCTCTGCTGTAGATTCTACTTGTTCTGCTGGTTTGGTAGGTCATGCCGAATCTATAGTAATTATTAATGTACTGGAAGGTGTGGATGCCGGTCCTGACCAGGTATTCTGCCCTCCAATGCCTTTAGCAGTCCCTGACACGCTTACTGCAAGTGGCCCAGTTGGTACTACTTATACGTGGAGTGATATGGCTGGTAATACTTATATGCTTGATAACCCTACCAGTGCTACAACACTTGCTCACCCTTTAGCTACAGATACATTTGTAGTAATAGGTACCACACCTTCTGCCATAGGTTGTAAAACGCAGGATACGGTAATTATCAAAGTACTTT
>Ga0207134_1211_pt1 | contig 13849 bp, 19 predicted proteins | sample Alteio_BWMinHeat_12_FD_153527 | JGI IMG/M metagenome (GOLD analysis project Ga0207134, IMG submission 153527) | Enriched cells from forest soil in Barre Woods Harvard Forest LTER site, Petersham, Massachusetts, United States -... | ecosystem: Environmental > Terrestrial > Soil > Temperate forest >... | reverse complement strand
TGTAGCTCCCCTCTGTTATTTGGGCTTTTTCGCCAAATACCTTCACGCGCGCCTCCATGTGAAACGCATGCCCCCCGGTGGCCCGGATGTCCGTAAACTCTTCGGCTTCCCTCAACAGCTTCTCTGCGTCCGCTTGGTTATCGTTATCGGCGATAACTTCTCCGGAGAAAGGTCCGGAAAAACAGAAGACCAGAAAGACCGCTATTCCAAGCATCGAATTCAATTTCATGGTCACCGTTATATAGCTTCTAAAGCCAAACTCACAAAGAAAAAAGGTGAGACTGCCACTAACTCCTGATTAGTCGGAAAATCGGACAAGTGCCCGGTCAGGTTTTGCGTCGGAATCCATATGGACGGTTTCGGCGTTAATCAGGACCTACGACCTTTGGACAGTATTTTCTGTGGCACATCTTTGGGTTGAGAGTTTCGAACGTGGTTACAATCAATTCATGGCTATCAAGAAGGTCAGATGGATGGCAGGTTTATTGGGCTTGGCAGTCCTAACTTCGCTGGCTCGGCCCGAGTCGCGATGGATTGAAGGCACATACCGAAATCCCGCTCTCGGGTATTCAGTGAAAATCCCTCTCGGCTTAAAAGCTATCGTGGGGGATGAGTCCGGACCTGAGCGCGGCGTGCGAATACCTTTGCCCTCAGGTGGCGAAATAGTGGTGTTCGGCGAGCCCAACAGTCTCGAGTGGAAGAGCCCGGAAGAAGGCGTGAGAATGGGGATACCGCGTTCGGATTGCGCGACCGACAGTCAGCAAATCAAACAGGCCAAGATTGGCCAGTTGAATGGAGCGGAGACGAGCCTCGTCTGCCATGACCGGGTGTTCAGAGTGTTGCTGGCCTTTCGCAAAGGCGGTGGACCAATCTATTGGTTACGCCTAGAGACGGTCCGCTCTCATCAGTCAGAAGACGAAGCAATTCTCAACGGCGTGGCGGCTAGCTTCAAGCAAATTCGGTGGCAGTAGACAGCGACGGTCAAGTCCTGGGTCGGCGTAATCCCGTGGAGGCCAGCATTCTCAAGGAAGGCACATTCCGGTCTCCCGGCGATGGGTCCACTCTACTACCTATGTACGACTAAGCTGATTGGTTGGAAACAGGTCAACCGTCCTGAATCAGTTTTCGTAAGCTTCGAGGGCTTCGGACACGGTCCAAATCTGATGTGATTATCGCCGATTGTCTGTACGCCACTCCTCGGCAGTACCGAGTCTAGAAAGGACACCACTGCGTATTCGACGTAGTAAACATCGCCTACGGAGTTTCCGGCTAACCCTTCGGAAATCCATTGCCATGCTCCCGCGTCATAACTGACGTAAAAAGATTTTTTCTGTTGGAAGGCCAACAGAGCACAGTCAGAGGCGGGATTGGGTTTCTGCCTCAGTTTTACCCATCCGCAGTTCATCGCCTCATTCCCAGCAAGCATGGCTAGTTTGTCCACGAAGCGACTAGGCACAGCCCATTCCTGAAGCAACACTGGCTCCAGCGACCTTGCGTCTTGTAGGAGGATGCTCTTGCCATCGAATGCTTCATATCTCAAGTCCGACGGTCTTGCTTCGCGTCCGGCTCCTGAAAGAACGAACAGACCTGCCAAGAGTACCTGCCCCGACTTGTCATCATAGACCGTGCATCGATTCGCATGGGAAGGCTCTTCAATTGAGCAATCGATGAAGGTTCCGTCAACCCAGACTGCACTGGCAGGGACATTGGAAGGGGGGCGATGCTGCGTTCTTCCGCAGCCACAAAGAACAACGAGTAGGCTAAGATGCGCGACACCGACTTTACATATTTTCATCAAGAGTCCCCGACGACGCGAGAGGACACAATTGCGAATATCCGCTCACAATGTAGTAGACGCTGCGGAGTTCAAGATAGTGCCCAACCCCTGTCGATTGTCGCCAGCAACGAGTGACGCCGCAGCGATTTCTTCGCGTTTTATCTGCGGCTGCGAGAGCGAAGATTTCGAAGGCGACAAAAGAGCGATGGGCAAAGTTTAGAGCAGAGAAGAAGAAGAAGGGGAAACGCTAGGGTTGTTCTTTGACGACGCTGCGAGCGTCTTTGTCCTCACGCAGCCCGACAAACTTTGAATGCCTGAGTCGGTCCGCCGCTGTCCATTCCAAAAACTCGATTTGAGCAATGGCCTCGGGGCGAAGCCATACACACTCTTTCATTTTCTCGACAGTAAGATTCTCGCCCCATCTCGAAGGATGCTCATCCGGCAAGTTGACGAACGGCATCGTAGTAGAAACGAGGCCCCGAATTCTCTCGAACACCTGACGCCGTGATGCGGGAACAAATCCGTTGCGGACGCGAGCAACGTAGACCAAGTCCTTGCCGCGATAGTAGCCGACAATGAGAGAGTCAAAACCGTGTGGTCCAGGGATATACCCGCCGATCACCAACTCCTGGCCTCGGTTCACCCGGCATTTAACCCAGGAGCCTGTGCGCTTCCCAGGTTCATACAAGCTGTCTTTGCGTTTCCCGATAACACCTTCAAGCTGTTGCTGGCGGACAGCGGCAAGCATGTCATTGGCTGAAGCCTCGAACTGTTCGGCGATTCGGATGCGCCCCGAGGCGAGCTTCAGGGACTTCAGCAGCTTGCGGCGCTCGACCAGCGGCAGCTTGGTAAGATCGCGGTCGTTGCAGATGAGAAGGTCGAAAATGAAATAGTGAATACGGGATGCTTCGCTGCGGAAATTTTGGAGCAGATTGAAGTTCGGTCTGCCTGATTCATCCAGAGCGACGATCTCACCATCGACGACCGTGCCTTCGGGAAGTTCGGCAAGGGCCTCGACGATGAGCGGGTAGTGGTGATCGAAGGATTTGCGCCGCCGAGAAAATAGGCTCACGCGGCTATCAGTTTTGACGGCAACAGCGCGATAGCCGTCTAACTTAATTTCGTAAATCCAATCGTGGCCGTCGAGCAGCTTTGTGACGGGAGCGCAGTCCATTGGCTCAATGAATTCGGCCTTCCGTCTTGGAAGAGTTTCCAGTCGAGTTGGGCCACTTCGCCGCATTCATCCAGATTACTATGCATCACGGCCCAGTCAGCGCGTAACAATTTGGAGGCGAAGGCAGAAGGGGCCGGGGACTGGCGCAAACTTTTCCCGGCTCTCCCTCTTTTTGACGTACCATAATGCGGTTTTCTACTCTGAGCGAGGATGCAGTGACGTTGGAGGCTCAATGAAATCCAGCACGTACTTAGCTATCGTCGTTATCTTTTTGTTTTCATTGGTGTCCGAGTCTGATACCACACCGACACAAGAGCCTGATTGGGCCAGAAAAGACTACTACAGCTTGGTGGACGGTAACGGCTTGTACGCTGAGTGCCAGAGCGCCGACAAGAACATCAAACTTGGGGAAGGTGGTGCTATGAGCGTTCGGACTGGCGCAGAAGTGGATTTATTTGCTGGGGGAATGTGTTGGGGCTATATCCGGGCCGTTGTGGATTCTATTCCAGCGGGAGAGGGTTTTGAACCCGATAAAAATGTGAGGCTCAATCAATACGTTGATGTTGTGCTTGCGTACTTGCGCGACAATCCAAACTTGAGGCATCAATCGGCGTACGGTCTTACGCGGAACGCTCTTGCAATCGCTTTCCCAGCAGGAGCAAAGCGTCCTCACTGAGATGATGGGCGGACGCTCTTTCTTTTTCCTCAAAAGCATCTTTCGAAGATTTTATCTCCCCTGGTTGCAACACCAATTTCTGATCGACGGTGAAAAGTCGGGGCGAAAGGTCGCAGCAGGATGCACCAAACCGATGTCAAGTCGAGCAGTTTTCACCTGCAAGCCCTTTTCTGCCGTCAGTTTTCGCCCCCGGTTTTCGAATTCGAAAAAAGTCGTTTGGTAAAATGTGTCACGCTATGGAGAGCGGACTCATGAAACGATTGAGGAATACGAGCGGCATTCCTGATAAGAAAGTAAAAGAGGTCGTGGACTGGATTGGCGGAACGTTGGGGTTGTCCAACTTCGATGTGGAGTGTAGATCGTCTCAACACTCCTTTGCAGGACGAGCGTACACCCACGGGAGCACCTATCATTCCAGTCGCCGCCCCTTCGTTGTGCTGCGGGTGGGAACAGAGACGGTTGATCGTTGGCACGCTGGCAACAAGTCGGCACTGCGCAAGTCGTGGCTAGCGTCTGCACCACAGCCTGCGGTTAAAGTCTCGAAGAACCGATTCCCTTGCTTCGTGCGCCCTTATCAATACCGCCAGCACAAGGGTAAACGATACGTCCTTGCCAACCGACTGGAGACTCTGGTTTACTTGGCGGCGCACGAATTGCGGCACCTCTGGCAGGCGGCACGGCTCACCGACCGCAGGAAGTCTGCACCTCTGCCGATGGCGTGGGGTTCGAAGGGGAAGTACAGCGAGGTGGACACGGAAGCATTCGCGATTCACACATTGAGGGAGTGGAGGAGGCAATGAGAGTTCCGCTAGTCGCATCGCTTGCAGCGTCTGCGTTAGCCTTCGTCGCCACGATTGCGTCACCGCAACCGCAGCAAAAGTATCCGTGGCAGCACGGCGACACTTCCTGTAACGAAACAATGACATTTTGCTGGTATGGCGCAGAAGACGTATCTGACCCGCAAGTCACGGCTTACGGGAATCGATGGACGACTCAGGAGAGGGAAGAGAACCCGTTCGAGTGGATTACCGAGGTGCGCTGCTTGAAGGATTCGAAACTGTGCATTTTGGCTCGCAACCAAAAGATTATGAATGGCTCACAAACCAACATCGATCTGTACCGGATTGAAGAGTGGGGTAAGGTTCAAATCCGTGCGATTGAAGAAAGCGATTTTCCGAAAGGCAGGGAATGCGAGATCGATACGTTGATGCTGAATCGTGTTGAAGGAAGTGTGTCGATGCTCTCGGCACCCGGCCCTGCCGCCGCCACGAAAGTCTGCATGGGAATCATCAAGAAGCCGAAGACCGTCGTTTATAAATTGGAGATCGGGCCGCCGAAGTTTTGAACTTTCTAAAATGAAATCTAAAGAAGCCAAATACCGCTGGGTACAATCCTAACCGGAGGATGCGATGGACGTATTGAAGGTGCTGCATAACGAGGAACGGAAACTGCTGGGGGTGGCGGACAAGATCGGGGTGAAGCTGTCCCAGATCAGGGCGGCAATCAATGCGATGAGCGCGAACGGTAATAGGTCGGTCGCGTCTCGTGTGAGCAAGCTTCGTGGCAAGAAGCTGAGCGCGGCGCATCGGCGGGCAATCAAGTTGGGCATCGCGAGGGCAAAGAAGGCGCAGGCGTAGCCTACAGGTTCTTGTTGCGCTCCGTCAGCGCATCCTGTAGATAGATGTTGTTGCGACTATCAATCGCATACGCAATGCGGGTCTCGCGTTCCGTGCCAAAGATGTCGTGGTACCTGACGACCACATAAAGGCTAAGCAATTGTGGACTCTTCAGATGACCGGAACAGTTAAACTCAACGTACCGTTCTCTGTATGAATCCGAACCTATTGCTCCTCCTAAGCCGTGAATCACTTCAAGATTCTCAGGAAGCTTGGTGATAGATGCCGACTCGGCTGAAACTATTTCCATGTGGCCGCGTACTTCGTATATCCAGCCCGGTGTCCTTCCCTCATTCTTACATTTGAGTTGTATTCCCACGTTAGTGGATAGCACCGGAACGCCCGAAACGCCTTGAGAAGCCCCCAACATTAGTGGCGGTCTTTTGTGACTCTGCCACACGAGTTCCGCCATTATCCAAGCGCGTTCGGCGTTGACCACGGACTGCACAGAAGACTGTAACGACTCGGCTTGCAGCCGAGAAAGCCTGAGTTGCTCCAAGGTCTCTCTATGACCAGTGCGAGCGTTCCACCAATCAAGGCCGAAAATCAGCACCAACGCGATTCCTTCTAGCCAGATCGCGACGGCTTGGTATTTGGTCAGCCAGTCAAGGAATGTGGTCCACATAAGTGGTATTCTCAAGGCTTCCGAACAGGCGGCAGCGTGACACCCAACTCAGCCGCACGCTTGTCCATCGCGGCAACAAGTGCATCGTAATCAGCCTTCCCTTGCATGCCTGCCCACCTAGCCTTGAAGGTTTTATATTCAGTGTCGCTGATCGCGGGTGCTAAGACCGTGAGACGCTGCGTGAAAGACTCAGTAATCGCTGCGGTCCCCTTTAAGATTGCTAGCCTACCGAAAACTACGAGCAGACACATGCAGGTTAATGCCCAGGAAGTGAGCCTAACGAAACGGGAGATATGGAGATAGACGGAAATTGGGTCGGACTCCAAAGAACGCTGCGTCCAGAAAAGCGTCGCGATTAGGGCGAACAAAACTAATATGAAAAGAGTTAGTTCACCGTATGGGTTGCTGTCTATCATGGCGGCGGCGTTTCTATAGATTCGATCAACATACCCTTGATGAACAAACCCGCCAACAGCCACGACTGCCTTCCATGTGAAGCTTAATATGGGCTGGATGAAAATAGTTACTAGCAGCCATACGATCAACCCACTTGTAATCCTCTCCTTCAGCCCCTTACTATCCATAGTACGTATCCTACAATGAATTCCCCGGAGGGGTCATAGGGGACTTCAGCGCGTTGTGATAAGGTGAAAGCCCCGTTTGTTCTACCCAAATCAATCCGTGAGAGCCAGAGTAAATGCGGAGCACACATGAGGATTAGATTCAGAGTCGGTTTGATTTGCTGGTTTCTTCTGTTCGTTTTACGGCCAGCGGCGAAAGTGGATATGGTTGTTGTCGCACACGACTGGCTCAAGGCGCATACACAAGACTGCCAATTAGTTTCTACGCAAGGTGCGTCGAAACCCCAAAACGACCCCAGGTCCGTGGTGTACCCTTGAGACTACGGAGGACGTAATGAGCATAAGCCTGTTGTTGCGCTCAACGGCTTTACTGTTGTTAACACTCTGCTGCCTGACAATCGTTGGTATGACGCAATCGAAACGTGCTGTCGCTGATGAAGATAAAGCGATTACGGCTGGCGACCTTCAACAAATTTGCATTGATTCTAGTGCAGAATCCAAAGCCGCGTGTCGATTTTACCTTTTGGGGATTAAGCAGGGAATTTCTATGGGGATGCTCATCGCGGATGGGAAAACAGAAGGAGGACGACGTCCCTGTGTCCCGGATAATCTTTCCGCCTCGGGTATAGAGCTAGCGGTCAAAATGAAACTAGGGGAAGATTTGATGGTGTTTCCCGACGACCGCAAACTGGACGCGTCCGGAGTCGTCGGTGCTATCCTCGTTTCGACTTTCCCATGCCGTAAGCCAAATTAGCTAGAGGTCTTTGGGTCTCGTGTTTCAGGCCGAACTGGCGGGGCGTTTGTGACTACTTTGGGACTACAGTCTTGGCATTTGAACGGCTATTTCCAGGGCGGAGTGGTTGTCCCTCTGGCACATAATGGCACATTTTCTCTTCCTCGATAGGGCACACTTTACCTCGCTTTACTTCACCGAGAATACTCAGAATCCCGCATAAACACTGCGTGTTTGCATGATATGTGGGGTTTTGACAAATAAGATATGCGGAAGGAGGGATTTGAACTCCACGGCCTTTCGGCCACAAGATCGATCCTAAGTCTTGCGCGTTTGCCTGTTCCGCCACTCTTGGTGGGGCAATCTAAGGGGCAATCTGAGCGACTTTTGTTTCGATGTAAGTGCAACGATCCGAACGGTTTATCACGCGATTTAACCAATATCCAGAATCTGGAGTCCTACCGTTGGACGATCTCCCAGCAGTATGAAAACTCTGGACTTACATCATACCGCGACTGCTAAATGTGGGGCAACGGGGGCAATCTCAACGATTCTTGATGCGTTCTTAGGGGCGAAATCAGGCACTAGGGCAAGTTCATCCCGCATGAAGTCAGGACGAAGATGGGTGTGCGAGTCGCAATTCAAATCCTTTGGTCGCGCGGCATTCTCGATCACAATGTCGTCCGACGACTTCCTAGTGACCTGGATCAATGCCCGTGCTTCTGAATCGGTCAATCAGAACCCCCTGCTTCGCTTCCATCGAAGTGCTTGTTTCGCGCCAGCCTACCGATCGTGCCAAGCGGTAATGAATCCCGGGCCGCTACAGTTTCCGCTACAGTACGCGAATCCCCTTTCTTGACTTGACCGTAAGTATTTGAAAGTATGGCGCGCCCAAGGGGACGATTTTAGAACTTTTCTCGGCGATTTCGTGGCAAGTTTGCCACAGGTTGAGTTCCCTGGTGGAGTGAACCTGTGGCACGACTGTGGGCCGTGAGGGAGAAGTCACTCAACCCGAAGCATCTAAAAATAGATGTCGGATTGAAGCCCCGACAACAGCAGAAGCGCCGCACTGAAGATGAGAAGCCTCGCGGTTCCTTTAAGAGCAATCGCGAGTAGAGCCGCAACCAAAGTTGAGTAAAAGAGGGTCGCATTCCACTCTAGATTGAAGAAGTTGCTTTGGTAGGGACGAATTGTACTCGCCATGCGCGCCGCCAAATTAATCATCCAAGCACATGAAAGCAGGACCATTGAGCCTAAGCCCAGGCCGTTGCGCCAAACCGATAATTTCTCTCTGGATGTTTTCACCCATGTCGAACAACCAAGAAGAAGCAGTACGGGAACGGCCAACAAGCCTAGGAGATTTGTAGAAGTTCGGATGGCATTTTCCCACCTCCCGGGTACGACTCGATTCTGTACATAGTAGATCGCCACCAGAGCTGAGATCGAGGCAATAAGGACAAGGACCGAAGATTTTCGGAGGGCCGTTCGCCCTTTGCTTTCTCTTTCAGGTTCCATTGGACATTGCCTCACCGCAGGACTAAGCGCTGCATTGTTGCGACCACGCGGGCTAGATTCTAGATCGGGAGAAGCGTACAGCGGTAGGTCGCTCAGCGCAAAGGAGCGGGGCTACCGGCCGTTAGCCTGAGTTTCGGGGTGGCGGCCCATTTTCTCCTCGAGGCTCGAAAAAATCTCTTTTACAGGGCCGTGGCTGCATTTTCTCGAGGTCTTCCATAGTTCAGGTCGTGGCTTTCCGGCTGGTCTTCGGCGCGGTGCTCATTGTTCCGCCGGCAACTTGGTCCTCCAGCTCCGCGGCCTGCATTTGAGGATATGGCCGCGGCGGAGGCGGCGGTGAGGGTGATCCCCACGGCTTGTGGCGACTCCGATCTTGCGAACGAAGGCGCTTCACGTCTGGTAACCGTGGGGCAAGCCGCGATCGGAAACCAGCAGATGGCCGTGGCATTCCGGCCACGACCGAGTCCCTGCTCGATCAGCTGGGAGTCGCCGGTTTTGGGTGACCCTGAGGGTGAGAAGTCACCCTGAGCTCTGATGATCCGATTCCCCGCACTGCGGTTCCTCATTGCTTCCGAAACTTTCTGGAAAAGTGTTCTCGTTGAGGTTTTCCATTTTCGAGGGCCTCTTAATAGTGTGGGACTAAACTATTTCAAAGAGCCTCGGTTATTCGCGGCGCGAAAAGGTGACGGGTGCATGAAAGACACAGATCTCCCTGTCCGTCACCCTCGCGTTCACCTTTCCGATCGAGCAAGTGCCCGAAGGCGAAGAGGTTACCCACGACAGAATGGCCAAGATGGCCGCGGAATGGCACCGTGTTGGGCTGGAGCGACCCCATTTTTCGCCACTTGCTCGTGGCGAAAAAAACACGGGGTCGCTCCAGCCCAACAAATGGACGCAGGCATCAACATGAAGCGTGTGCGTCGCGATGCGCAACGGGAATCGGGAGGGAGCCTGTGAAGTGGGTAGGCGTGCGCAGGAGTATGCAAGCCTTTGACTTTGACCTCTCTCTGACCGAAGAAATGCAGGGGGCCACAGGGAGAGAAAACCTCGATAGCGCAGACCTCCACTCGCTGCGCAAGATGTTCCTGTTGCTCGACGAATGGGATCGTGCAATACAAGATGGCTCTCTCAGGACGCGAGATTCTTCCGAGGAAGGCGAAATCGCAGTTGACACAAAAACGGGGTGAGCGCATGGTGGGCGAAACATCTAGCGACTTGGAGGCTGCATGAAACCAGCCGTCATCTACGCCCGCGTTTCCAGCAAGGACCAGGAACGCGAGGGCTACTCCATCCCTGCGCAGTTGAAACTGCTGCGCGAATACGCCCGCGCGCATGAGTTCGAGGTTGTGCGGGAGTTCGTCGACGTGGAGACGGCCAAGATTTCCGGCCGCAAGCAATTTGGCGCGATGGTGCGCTTCTTCCGTGAAAATCGATCTTGCCGCACAGCCATCGTGGAGAAGACAGACCGGCTGTACCGCAACTTCCGCGATTGCGTGACTCTGGAAGACTTGGAAATCGAAATCCATCTCCCCAAAGAAGGTCAGGTCATCGGCAAGGACTCGAAGTCGCAGGCCAAGCTCGTGCATGGCATTCAGGTGGTCATTGCCCGGAACTACATCGAAAACTTGCGCGAGGAAGTGCGCAAGGGAATGCGTGAGAAGGCCGAGCAGGGCATTTATCCCAGCCGTCCTCCGTTGGGTTATTCCAACAACAAGCTCGAACATACGATTGAAATCGATTCCCGGAAAGCGCCTCTGGCGCGGCGAATGTTCGAGCTATACGCTTCGGGCCGGCACTCCCTCGCCAATGTGCGACACGTTCTCAAGGCGGAGTTCGGCCAGCTGCTCGCCAAGGGATACCTCGATCGGTTGCTGAAGAACCCGTTCTACAAAGGGCAATTCATCTGGGAAAACAAACTGTACAACGGGACCCATGCGCCACTCATCAGCGCGGAACTGTTCGAGCAGGTACAGTTTGTTTTTCGGGGCCACAACAAGCCGAAATACCGCAGTCACGACTTCGCTTTTTCAGGCTTGCTGCGCTGTGCCTATGACAACTGCACCGTCACGGCAGAACTCAAGAAGAACCGCTACACCTACTACCACTGTACCGGCTATCGCGGCAAATGCGAGCTGCCCTACTTCCGCGAAGAAGAGCTCGGCGACCGGCTCGGCTCCGTATTACGAGACATTCACATCCCCGACGATGTGCTGAGCCAGTTAGAGAGATCCTTGCTCAGCGATAAAAGCCGTGACGAAACGATTCGCAAGCAGCAGGCCGAACGATTGAGGCAAAGGTTGAGTGCGGTGCGTCATCGGCTCGACCAGGCGTACCTGGACAAACTGGACGGCAAAATCAGCCAAGAATTCTGGACGCGGAAATCCACGGAATGGCTTGCTGAGGAACAACAGATTTTGCTCGCCATGCAGGGTCTTGAGCAGACAAACCCGGAAAGAGTGCTCGATGCAGTGAGGACTTTAGAACTCGCGAATAAGGCGTATTTTCTGTACGTTAAGCAACCTGCCGTGGAAAAAGCAAAATTACTGAAAATGGTGCTTTCGAACTGTACGGTCGATGCTGCAAGTGTTTATCCCTCATACAGAAAGCCCTTCGACCTGATTTTCCAAAGAGCCAAAAACGAGGAATGGCGCGCCCGGGGAGATTCGAACTCCCGACCCTCTGCTTAGAAGGCAGACGCTCTATCCAACTGAGCTACGGGCGCCTAACCGATTCTAAAAGATTTGCGGCTCGCAAAGCCACTATTGGTTACCTTTCCTCTCCTTACTGTGCCACAACTGTGCCAGAATTCCCTGTTCTGGGACAGACTTCGCCACTAAGTCCGGCATATCGCAACTACCAACACGACAAACATCGGGAATGAGAGTATTAGGGCGACTTCGCCTGGCAATGACCGATAGAATCTGATTTTTCTTTCCTGTGCCATGAAAGCCTTCAAATTGCTCGTGTCGGCTGGCCTCGATGCTGGCGTTCAGAGCGAGCTCTCCTTTCACTTCTTGGAGCTCGCGTTCCGCCTGCAACCAGTCGTCTAGGTCGCAGCCGTGAATTCCCCCCACGTTCCATATAGGTCTCGAATGCTCGTTGCCGGATCTCCTCTGGGGATGGCGAACTCCTTCTTCCCCGTTTTGCGTTGTCTGATTGGAATATGACGCTCGGCCTAGACTCAGCATTCCTTACTGCAGCCCGTCTCATTCCTTCGTTCCTCCTTGAAAAAATTCTTCTTCGATTTCAGCAACTTCCCGGTCAAAGCCTTGCGCCAGGAGTCCCGGCGAGGGCAGCCGGGACTTCGTGGCGACTCGCGCGGTATCGCCGTTCAGAACGACAAGCGATGCCCGCGAAGTGCTGGGCTAAGTGCGCTGTCGCACCGGGATGCAGAGACCAAATCCAAAGCCGCCTGCGAGAACGCGATTCACCTCCGATACTTGGTGCGAGTGAACCCTTCTGGACCGATGAAGCAGAGAAAAGCCATGATCGTTACTGCACCGATCAATAGAAGCGTGAGCATTTAGGACCTCCTCTCGCACCAGTCTTAATTTCATGAGTGGCCATAACTCCCTTAGGAACCGCGCGAGTCGCTTCGAAAACCTGCTCTTGGACTGCAAGCTGGCCTCTTCGACATATGAACCTCCGTGCCTCGCTGTTCGAACGAAACCTGGTCCATCGCCAACTTCATGATGTGGATACCGCGTCCGTGCTCGAGCTCGAGATTTTCAACAGACAGGGGATCAGGAACCGCGCTCGGATCAAACCCTTGGCCTTGGTCCGAGACGGTAATGGAGATTCCGTTGCCGACCCTGCAGCGGCAGCGGACGTGAACTAATTTGTGGGCATCCAGCCGATTGCCATGAACAACTGCGTTATTCAGAGCTTCCCGAAGCGCCAGTTCGACGGCGGGTTCCTCGCCCGTGATGCAATGCGACCCTTCGATGAGCCGCATCAGCCGTTCCACCAGCGGCGAAATCGCCTTGATCTCGCTCGGCATCCAAGCGTCGATTTCGAGCAAGGAACCTGTGCCTCGGCCGGCAAACGCTGGCCGAAGATCCGCTCTCACGTTCACTGAGCATGCGTCATTCATGACAGCACCTTCCGGTCAGCTATGCGCCAGCCAAAGGCCATAGCGCACTGAATCCAACAGTCCAAATTCCTTGCGATACCGCAGAACGCGGTACCACTTGTTCCACCTGCGAAGGAATATGAGAACCGGTGACATAGCGTCCTCCTCTCACGTGCATTACGTTCTCAAACATGCAGTAAGGGCAACGCTCGCGCCAAACTGACAAGATCGTAAGTCGCTGAATTTTCAAGAGAAGACGGCGGAGGTCGAAAATGTCGAGGTTGAAGAAGTCGAAAGAGTCGAAAGTGTCGATGCGATTCGGATGGCTATGGAAAAGGGGGAAGCGCGACTCAGGTGTATCGCTTCGCATAGACGCCGAGCTGTCTGTATTCGTCGCCAAAATTGCAGGGCGCAAACGGCGTCGGGCCAGCCGGTACCTAACATGGCCTGTCATTTCTTCGGCTCCTGTACATTTCTGCGAATCTTGCGGGCGAGCCGTTTCATGACGTGTCTTGTGAACACTCCCGTTGAGCGGAACCTGACCCCTTCTTTCATCAGCTCAAGCAGTACGTTTTGTCCGTCTTCGCTGATGCAGGTCACGTTCCTCAGCTCAATCACGAGTTCACGACCCCGTAGGTCCGCCGCGGCCTCTCGGCACTCGTTTCTTAGCTCAGCCGCCCACGGCGCCATCAGCTTGCCCTCCAGCACCAACCGTCGCCGATCGGGAGTATCGAGAATGGTGATCTTCAACATTTGCTTTGCTCGCACCGCCAGTAAGGGCAAAGCCCTCTCCAAACCCGCCGTCCCGTACGTCGCTGAATTTTAAGGAGAAGACCGCCTGAAGTCGAAAATGTCGAGGTTGAAGAAGTTGAAAGGGTCGAAACTGTCGAAGCTATTGCCTAAGGGCAACCGACAAAGAGGTGGCGTGCAACTTAAGCGTACTGCTTAGGGTAGATGCCGAATTTTTTCATTCGGGAAAGGAGAGTCGTGCGGTTCATTCCCAGGCGCGCGGCAGCACCATCG
>Ga0207134_1210_pt1 | contig 13897 bp, 11 predicted proteins | sample Alteio_BWMinHeat_12_FD_153527 | JGI IMG/M metagenome (GOLD analysis project Ga0207134, IMG submission 153527) | Enriched cells from forest soil in Barre Woods Harvard Forest LTER site, Petersham, Massachusetts, United States -... | ecosystem: Environmental > Terrestrial > Soil > Temperate forest >... | reverse complement strand
CGACATGCGCAAGCACTTGTACTGCCAGGCCCGGACCAACCTGCATAATCTGGACGCGAGGATGGGTAAGGTCACCATAGTCGTGGCCTAAATACCACTCCTGGTCGATCAGGTAAATGCCTCGGCTTGCAAAAAGGTAGCACAGGTTTTCCATTGCTTCCTGCGCCCGATCGTCTAATCGCTGTAATTCTCCTTTCTTCTTTTTGTCTAGATTGGCGAAAGCCAACAAGATCATGCTTGCTTTTGTCCTGCGCCGACAGCGTGATTCTTTGATGACCTCATGTTCCTTCCAGGTGAGCAAGGTATCCAAAACCCTGGACTCAGCCAGCAGATTTACAAGTTCGTCCTTTGTATGGGGCCGAGCAAAGCACGCCCTAGCCAAAGGACCAAGCAGGTTGCAATTCACCCTGGTCAGATCGACGCACCACTGGTGGTCGGTGGCACCAACAAGCGGCGCCTCTTGAAGCAGCGATAGTCCGGGCATAATCTGGCCCAAATGGGCCAGGGTTTCATAGTACTCGGGCATGTGCCAGTCAGAATTGTACAGACTGGCCATGCGCATATTGGGGTCTATGAGTCCCCAAAAGTTTTCTTCAAGGCCTACGGCTATGCTCATGTGAGCGCGGCAGACTTGTTGTTCGCATCGCTGTCCCGATCGAACTATCTTGCGCAGGGAGGCTTTACGCGTATTGCTGAGCAGCATTTGATGTTGCTCAAATGCCGTTAGACAAATTGCCGCTGCTTGCCCGCGCTGCTGGACATAAACTTCGTCAGCTCGTTGTATGGGCACAACGGCCATCATTCGTGCGCCTGCCTTCAATAAGAAGGCCGCGACCATGATTGCCTTACCCAGGCAATTTGGCTCGGGGGCTTCTTTGTTGGACAAGTCCCAGCGTCCAAAACAGGCCGGCAGCACTCGCTCCATTGGCTGATTGAGTCTATCCTGCTCCGCTGTGAAGCCTTTGGGTCGCGGTCTTTCAAATGCAAGCGCCAGACGCTTGGCAATTTCTATGCGTTCTTCGGTTGCGCCTTTCCCCCAGCATTCGACAGCCTGCGCAAGCGTAAGGGACGGCAACTTGCTCTCCGATGAATCAGGGTCTGGGCGCAATTCTTTGGGTAAGCAGCGATAGGCCCGTATCTGCAAAACTCCGCCCAGGACACAGATGGCTGTTAGAAACTCAGCCTGATAGCGCCAGGGGCTGGTGGTCATGTCTTTACAAACCAAAGGGAGTATCTCTTGCAAGTCACGGTGACACAACAATCTGCCGACACGCCCGTGACTAAGCACGCTGCCGACCACATGCGGACCAGCCCGCAGCAATGTTCCCAGCTGATCTTCTGCCGCATACCTCTGTCCCATCGTTGCAAACTGCTTGCTTAGTCGTCGCCACAACTTTGATTGCCTGGCCTGCGCCAGGGATGAGCCGCAACCGCGAAAGGCTGTGTCCAGGACTTCCTCAACACACATGACATTCTCCTGGAGACGCGCCATAGCCAGACAATGCCTCCCCAGCCCACAGAACGACTATGGATTTATCATCTAAGATAGGGAGCAAAGCTAATCTATGGCCGAATTTCCGAAATTGTAAAAGTTCATTTTGTGCGCCCTTACCCTACAAAAATGATAGTAGCCAAATCAAGCTTTATTGTCTTTTGTAACCAGCAATAAATTTTTCAGTAGGAGCAGGCTTTCAGCCAATTCACTTATTTCACCTGTTAAAAATATTATTGGTATTTAACCATTAAACATTGTTCGCTTAAGAGAGCACAAGCTAGCAATAAATGACTTGCCGTTTTCATAGAGGAATTGCTTCTTTTAGCGCTCTTTCACGCATTTTGCCCCTTATGGCTTCTTCCTGAACTACATCAACTCGCTTGCCCAGAAGTTTTTCTAAGTCTTGTTCTAAATGTAACCAGTCAAACAGCTTACAGCGTGGCTCTAACTGAACAAGAAAATCTATGTCGCTAGCTTCAGTTGCGCTGCCTCTTACCGTTGACCCAAAGATGCGCACATTGTAGGCACCATACTTAGCAGCAATTTCCAATATTTGCTTGCGTTTTTTCTTTTACTGTTTGCTCTGTAGTCATCATCAACACCTAAGTTGATAGCTCATTATGCGGCATATACCTTTTTTCCTTCTTTAAGGATATTTCTATAAATCAAACCAGGATTGTCTTTGTGCTTTTCTAAATCTGCCTTAGTAGCAACGATTACATCTACCGGGTATTCAAAGCCAAATAAATTCATGTGAATTTGCTGAGATGTATGTCTGCGATGTGTCCCCTCAGGTACGACCACCAGCACGTCTATATCACCGTCTGGTGCCATTAATCCACGTGCTGCTGAACCAAATAAAATAACTTCTTTTGGTTCCACAACTTTCTTTATGCGAACAATAAGATTATCGATTACATCTTGGGCTATTTGCATAATTCAAACCGTATCAGAATGTCTAGTATTTATAGATACATTATAAAACAGGTGGCAGGTTCCTGCTGACTAATTGTGGTGTTTATGTTTATTACCAAACTCCTGGGGATTACAAAATTAGTATCGCTTCCTACACGCATCATGGCCGGTGCTGCCAGTGCCGGTTGGGGGGTATATATGGGGTGTCTTTTTGCCATTTGTTTGTCGGAAATTTTCCAAAAAACAATTTATTCTGTTGCCTGCACTGTGCCTACATGGCTACTTGTAATCATTTTGATTCAGTTTTTAATCAATCCTTGTATCGCTGATCCAGACTGGCTTTCTAAATGGCGGGACCGACGGGTCTCGAACCCGCGACCTCCTGCGTGACAGGCAGGCGCTCTAACCAACTGAGCTACGATCCCAAAAATTCTCGCCTGGACTTAGTGGAGTATATCCACAAGACTGACAAGTATAACATAGTACTCTATATCAATAACTTGATTATTTATCGAATTTGACAACAATAAATTACGTTATTCTACTGTTTTAAGCTGCACTGGCATAAGCAAATATTTATAGCTTTCGCTCTCAACTTCTTTCACTATTAATGGTTGTAGAGAGCCTGTCATCTCAATTTGTATTTGAGCAGAGCTTAAACAGCGCAAAACATCTAGCAAATAGCGCGCATTAACAGCTACATCAATTACCTGCCCTTCAAATTTCATTGATACTTCATCTTGTGCTCCACCAAAGTCTGGTGTATTGGCTGTAATTTGCATAACTTCGCCTTCAAAATGAAGCCTTATTAAATGCTTTCTTTCATCAGCCATGACAGCTGCTCTATCAAGTGAAGTAATCAATTCTTCGCGGTCAAAAGTGCCTATGTATTTATATTGTGAGGGAAATAATTCCTTAAAAGCAGGGAATTCTCCGCTTATTATCCGGCTTGATAAAACATTTGATTCTGTCCTAAAAGTAATGACACCATTATTTATAGAGAGGCGAATATCGTTAATTGATTCGCCGCTATCATTATCTGCTTTGCCAGTTCTCTTAGCGCGACTATATAAAGCGTCAATTATCATCACTACTTCATTTGCTGCGCGTGCCGGAACAATAGCTTTAAATGAAAGTGGCTTTTCTAAAGTAGCAGTTGATGATTCGTTCTTACTAGTTTTTTCCTTTCCGCTAACAGCAGCGCTAGCTTTAGAAGAATTTTTGCTTATAGAAGCGCTTATATTCAATAAATCATGCCGATAAGCAAGCCTGTTTCCATCCGTGGCTACACATTCAAATTGACCATCATTAATAGATAAATAAACGCCGCCAATTACGCTACCCGTATCAAAACCAGCAGCAGCAAAAGCTGTCTGTACAATAGATTTACGCACAACATCAGCAGGCATAACTACTCCTTCACTGGTAGCATCTCCTAAAGCCGGGAAATCTTCTGAGGCTAGCCCAGCTAAGGAAATTTTGGTTTTGCCGCATTGAATGGAAGTCTCAAATGTATCTTTATTGGTTTTGAAAGAAACAAGATCGTCAGACAACTTAGAAACAATTTCTACAAGTTTTTTCCCTGGTAAAGCGATTGAACCTGGTGTATAAACTACGGCACTACCCTTACTCTCGATTAATAAATCAAGGTCAGTGGCTTTAAATAAAACGGTTGCTTCATCGATAGACTGGAGGCAAATATGGCTAAGTATTGGCTGCACACTGCGACCAGCTAACGCACTACTTACTTCCTTTAAACATTGAACTAAAACTTCTTTTTGAATAGCAAAATTCATGCTCTGCCTCACAGCGCTTACATTACGGAAATATAAAATATTGCTGCCCCAGCAACAATATCAAAGCTTACAGACTTAAAGACCTTTTTTCAAGGGAATTTTGTCATCAAATTACTAAAACCTACTGCTATTAGTTTAATAACTATATTTAAGTAGTAGTAGTAGTGAACAGCGTTTTCTGTAGAAAAGTAATTAAAACACTCACTACAGCCAGATCAAGCTTGTACATTTCCTGTTTGTCAGGTGTGTAAATAGGGATCAGATTATCTTTTTTGTAAGTGGAAACTGACATTGATTTGACCATCTACAAACACTTTCTGCACACTTTTTGTACATAGAGTTGTTCGACATACAGATAATAGTCTACTGAGGTAACGAAAGAATACTATGAGTTCAGTTTACGAATAATTTCGTTAATTGCCTGCGCTACGGCTTGATCATTGAGAACAGCATTTTTTATCCTAGAATGAGCATATAAAGCAGATGTGTGTTTACGACCAGCAAAGGCCTGGCCGATTCTAGGGAAACTCAGTTGTATAAGATCATGAGCTAAATACATAGCTATATGTCTTGGTAAAGCGAGGTCTTGAGAGCGCTTGACTGAACGCATTTCACTTGGTTCAACTCGATAATGCTGAGATACCACCTCGATAATTCTTTCTAATGTCACATTAGCAGGCGTAGCAACTGGACCTACTGGCGCAAGAATATTGGCTAATGATCTAACCGATAGCTCGGTGCCAGTCATATTGCTATACGCAGAAGCCCTGAGCAACGCTCCTTCTAACTCACGAATATTATTGGTAAAGACGGAAGCTATATACTCTATTACATCTTCTGGGATATTCATTTTTTCTAAATCACTTTTTTTGCGCAATATGGCAACACGAGTTTCTAGATCAGGAGTTTGGATGTCGGCAATTAATCCCCACTCAAAGCGGCTTCTTAAGCGTTCTTCTAATAACGAAATTGCTTTTGGTGGTCTGTCACTTGATAAAACTATTTGGCTACCATTATCTTTCAGAGCATTGAAGGTGTGAAAAAACTCTTCCTGGGTAGATTCTTTCCCTTGAATAAATTGGATGTCGTCCATGAGCAGTACATCTACTTGCCGATAACGCTTACGGAAATCAATCATACGATCGTCACGGATCGAATTGATGAGCTCATTAGTAAAACGCTCGCAAGTTATATAGCGCACAGAAAGGTTCGGAGCTAGTCGCAATACCTCGTGGCCAATAGCCTGCATAATGTGGGTTTTGCCAAGCCCCACTCCACCGTATAAAAATAGCGGGTTGTATGATTGTCCTGGTTTTTCAGCAACAGCTAAGGCAGCAGAATGACAAAAGCGATTGTGTGAGCCTACAACAAAGGTGGCAAAAACATGTTTTGGATTTAGTCCCGATTTACTGGTATTGGAGATATTTGATAAACCAGAAGGGGCCCCGCTTATTCTGGCTGCACCACGGGTAGTACCAGACTTATCTTTATGCTCGGTTTGATCCAGGACACTCTCTTTAATAGAAGCGCTTTTTTCTTCTGGAAAAACAGAAATATTAGCCAAAGCCAAATCGGAATCCGGGGCGGCCAAATTAGGATCAATTGTGATTAATACAGTTATCGGTTGATGAGTTAATTTGCTTAAGATCTCTTTGATAGCCGTCAAGTACTTGTTGCTAATGATGGTGCGCATGAAATCAGTTTTGATAGCCAAGTTTGCTTGCCCATTTTCAAGAGACACAAAATGGAGTGGCTTAATCCAGGTTTGAAAGACAGGATGACTGAGCTTTTTTCTGAGCAGAACCTGAGCCTCTGACCATATTTCATCACTAGACTTAATCAGGCGAACGTCTTGTCCAGCTGATTTGTCGTCTGTGGTCATAAGTTAACTCTCCAGGGGCTCTGTCTAATTGTCCATCCTGGAAGATAGACTAATTGGATTTAGAGAAAAAATTTAATCGTAAACTTTGATCCGCAATGGACCTGACGCAAGATTAAGAGTATGTCAGAGATGATAGCATAGCTGCTTATTTGCGCCAGCAAAGAAATTTTTATTTTGCATAGGTGTTTTTTTTATTAGCTCTTTTGGGAGTTGTTTAATTTATGAAAAGGACTTTACGTGGTTCGAAGTCAAAAGCAAAGAAGGGCAGCGGTTTCCTGAGCCGTATGTCTAGTAAAGCAGGTAAAAAGGTCATTAAGGCGCGCAGAGCGAAAGGGCGCTATAAGCTGGCTATTTAACTGGTTAATGTTGCCACTAGCAGAAAGACTGAAACGCTCGCATCTCTTTACAAAGGCGTATAGTGCAAAAAAATTGGTTGTCACGCCATTTTTTACTCTCTATGTCTTGCCAAGACACTTAAGCAAGCAAGCAAGCGCTGTTGCCGGGTCTGCCAGAACTGTATTGCCAATGACTGGATTTGTAGTCTCCAAAAAAGCTAGTAAAAGCGCTTGTCAGCGAAACAGGATGAAACGGAGGATTAGAGAAGCTTATCGCAGTTTACGGACAGAATCGTTGAAACAGTGGTATGTCATGATTCTAGTTGTTAAGGAAAATGTGCTTAATGCGTCCTGGGCGAATCTTTGTAGGACAATGGAGGCTTCTTTTAGCCAAGCTGCTCATAAATATGGGCGTATTAAGTGAAAACAATCAAACAAATAAATGATAAAGAAAATAGAGACGGCCTTAAAAACAAGTATTTTGTTATTGATAAAAAGCTATCAACTGACAAGAGGTATGCGTTCCCATTGCTGCCGTTTTTATCCAAGCTGTTCTGATTATTGTGTTCAAGCTATCGAAAAACACGGCTTGCTTAAAGGAATTGCTTTTGGCGTGGCCAGACTGATGAAATGTCATCCTTGGCATGAAGGGGGAGTGGATCTTGTTAGCAATACGCACATTATGCCAGATAAGAAATCAGAAAATATTTCAAGCGATTTGCTTGGGTCAGTTGAGGTAAGTCGGTGAATTTTGACATTACCTATCAGCTTATAGTACCACTTTTACAATGGATTGTTGAGATAACCCATAGTTACGGCTGGGCCATTATTCTGCTTACTATTGCCTTTAGATTGTTAGTATCACCCCTAGTGACACAAACGACAGTATCAATGCGGCGCATGTCGAAATTGCAGCCGCAAATGAAAGCCATACAAGAGCGCTACAAAAGTAATCCGGAACAACTACAAAAAAAGCTAGTTGAGTTTTACAAAAAAAATAAAGTCAATCCTTTTGGGGGCTGCTTACCAACCCTTGTTCAATTGCCGCTGCTGTTCGCGCTTTATGCGGCTTTTGCTGGACCGCCTTTTGCCGACAAGATCATTGATGTGAAAGTAAACGCTGTAGCGCCAGATAAAGCCCAGGTGGTAAAAGCGGACGAAGCTTCGGGGGCAAACAGTATTTATGTCTCTCGTTCAGGTATACCAGCAAAAGTGGTTGTTTTTCCTGGAAACTCTACTATAGTTGCCGGGAGCGATTTAACCTTTGGGGTAAGAGCAACAGACGGAAAATTGCCGGCTGATTTTTTACCGCAATGGAGGATGTTGGCTCCTAAGGAGCAACAAGCTAAGGAAACGCAATCTGTAGAAGAAACGACAAGCACTAACAATCGTCCAACTACTACTGAAGCAACAAACACAGAAGAAAAATCCACTAACGAAACAGCAGCTGGCGGAAAAAGTCTCGATCAGGTTCTTATAAATGCGAATGGACATGCGACTTTTCCAGTTCCTGGCGAATATCATGTACAAGCCGTAATCCCTGGTATTGCAAAAAATGAATCTTTTGCATTTATTTCTGGGCTGGGTAAGGTTGCTACCGGGGCCAAGCTGCTCAAGCCGGCTAATTTTGATATTGTCTTTCTTGTTTTACTTTTTGGCGTCACAATGTTTTTATCTCAAAAGCTGACAGTACCAACACCTAAGCCGGCTCAAGGACAAGAGCTTGATGAGCAGCAAATCATTCAACAGCAAACAATGAAGACGATGCCCTTTGTCACAATGATAATGTTCTTCTTCATTCCATTGCCAGCAGGAGTTTATTTGTATTTAGTGATGTCGAATGTCCTGCAAACATTTCAAACGTGGCTTATCGCACGTATGCCAGAACCAGATTTCGGTGATGAGGGAGATAGTGAGGATATTCCCATTGGACCCGAGCGCGGCGGGGGCGGCGAAGGAGCGATGGTAAAGCCTAACAAGAACTCCGGAACAAAAGGGAATGGCCAACAAAAGCAAAGCGGAAACAATAGCAGCAGCAGTTCTGGTACCCTTCAGAAGTCCGGAAAGAAAAAGAACAAGCGAAAGAGATAGAAGCAATTGAAGATAAAGAGAAGAGATGTAGAACAAGCAGAGAAGTATAAAATATAAGAAGGAAAGATATAGACAAAGAGAAGAAATAATCATGACTTACTCAGACTTTAGTGATAATGCCAAATCTTATCTGGAGAAAATTCTGGCCATACTTGATATTGAGGCCAGTGTACTTGAAGAAGGCCTGGACGAAAACACAATATGTTATCGTATCAACTGCAAAGCTGATGATGCCAGGATTCTAATCGGGCGTAATGGACAAACTCTTGAAGCCCTGCAATTTGTAGTTCGGCAGATGTGTAGGAGTGGTGGCAGCGAAGAGCAAAAGCCTTTTTTAATTGACATTCTTGATTATCGAGACAGGCGGAAGAGAAATATAGAAGAGCAGGCCAAGAAAGCGGCTGTAGCTGTTCTCAATGGGGACTCCGAGCGGGTAGCGCTGACTCCAATGAATCCGTTTGAGCGGCGACTTGCTCATCAATATTTGCAGATAGACTTTCCTGATCTTGTCTCACATAGCGAAGGTGAAGGAATGGACAGACATATTGTAATTAGCTACGGCGGTATGCCAGGGTATGCACAAGCATCTGATCAGTCAAGCGACAAAGAAACCGACGAAGCAAAATTAAGCTCAGCGGAATAAAGTCCTCGCTGATCAAACGAAGATAAGCACTAACCGTGAAAACTTTGCAGAGAAGAAGATTGATGGTTGTCAAGATAAGGTAAGGACAAAAGTTATAAGCTTGCGCGAGCCCCGCTAACTATATCGGCGACATTTAATTTGGGAGCTTTCTGGAAATATATTTAATGCCGGTGTAAATTCTTTAGAGAAACGAATGCCTTGAGGGCTAACCCCCTGGTGCTGTCCAGCAAAAGGACAAGCAGGCGCAAGTATCCGCAAGTAAGCAGAGATAAAAGCCAGTACACTTGATTTTCTATTGTCGTAAAGAGGAAGATAAAGCGTTCTTTCTCCGTTTCTAAACAACACATCATAAGCTGACACAGCAATTGGCACTATAAATCAAAAACCTCGCGCCCATGTCTTGTGGGTACTGGGAACATACCTTGGCGCTCGCCTAAGCAAAAGCTTCGCTCACAAAGAATAGTTCTCGGTTCCTGGAGAGAGGCACATCGATTGTGCGGTGTGCTTCCAATCCCGCGTCTCCGTTTTTGACAAGGAGTCAAACGACGAGAAATTCCGCGGTCATTTCAACAACTCTTAGCGAACGGGAGCCGACTAAACATCGGTCTCGCCCGCTAATTTGTATGCATTCGATCACCCCACTAGCTGGTGACTGCTCTGCGCGTAAGCCGTCGCCAGAGAACTATTTTATAGGGAGGACGCCAATGCGACGACGTGACGGAGAAATTATCCAGTTCGCTGATTTATCCGAGAAAGATCAAAAGCTGGTCCTTTCCGCGAGGGCTGCCAGACAATACGCTGGCGTCCCTGCAACTGAGAATGCCTGCGGGGCCGCGCTGCGGGTCCGCACCCGTCGTAATAGACCTGTGATTATCACAGGAGTCAACTGGGAAGTTCGGACGGATTTTCCCACTAGCATATGCGCAGAGCGCGGGGCAGCCATGGGAGCTCTTGGGAAGGGACACAAGTTTGAGACGATGGCAATTGCCCTTAGACCGCTAGGGCGGTATCTCTGTGGCATATGCAGGGAGTTCCTCTATTCATCATGGAAGGAGATGCCTGTCCTCAACATTCTCAACGAAGTTGGCGACTGTTGCAGGTCATTCGTGGCAGACTTGCTACCCATCCCCCTGGGCAAACCGCGCCCGTTCGGCGAGCTGGAAGAGGATGAGAGAGGGTGGGTTGAACAGGTCCTGAAGCTGAAGCAAGAAGCACTCGTGGTGCGGCAGGAGAACCTGAGAATGTTTAAACCGCGCGGGGCGATTTTCCTGGTCACGGGTACCGACGGCAAAAGGAGGACATTCTTAGGGCCAGATGGATATCCTGGCAGATCCACCCTTGGGGACCGAGCGGAGCGTGTTGCTGAGTTGGCGGCGCGTAATGCTGAAGGTATAATGACGCAACCGGTAGGAACGGATCCTGTCCTCATCGTCACCGTTGATAATTGGAAGGAACGCCCAATCAACGGCCCTGCGCTGCACACGATGTGGCAGTTCTGGCCAGCGGACTGCCGCATTCTCCTGGTTGGTTCTGAAGGAGAATTGGTGGAAAGTTCTCTTAGAGAGCTCTTTCCGTGCCCTGATGACACAAAATGAACCAAGGCGTCGAGAGCAGGCAAACCAGCTTGCCCGGCGCCTTTTTAATTTTTCTTTTTCTAATCGCGACACTTTTTTCAAGCATAATACTTTTTTAGACCCACTATCTGCGGGAAATCGCCGGCTTGCTCTGGGAATTGCAGAAGCAGCACCCAAATAACGTTAGGATTAGATTCAGCGAAATGACCGATTGCTGGGAGCAATCGTGAAGTGAAGCATAGATACGCGCGGAGTGAGCGAAGAATGAAGCGAACGGAGCGCGTATAACAGAAACTAAGACGAGATATAGCGCAGCGAACGGCGCCGGTGAGGCGGCGGGAGCGAGAGCGTAGATACGTGCGGAGTGAGCGAAGAATGAAAGCGACGGAGCGCTTATAACAGAAACTAAGACGAGATATAGCGCAGCGAACGGCGCCGGTGAGGCGGCGGGAGCGAGAGCGTAGATACGCGCGGAGTGAGCGAAGAATGAAGCGAACGGAGCGCTTATATAGGTTTCGAAAAGAAATACATCACAAGCAGCATGATGAGCATAGAGCTTGTTACGCCAAGCCAGAAACCGGCAACTAATATTTGCCAAACTATCAAGGCTTGCCGGTGCGTCAAACTAACCATGATGCCCAGGCGATTAATGATATAAAAAACAACAGCGCCGATAGTTAACAACAGTGGCAATAAACGCACACCAGTTGGTACTTGTATTGATACAGCGGCTAGTAAGCTTAAAATACAGAGAATAACGAGCCCGATGGTGACATAGTCGGAAAAACGTTGACGAACATTTTCAGAGACAGACGCATCATTTATATGCTTCAAAGCCAAGAAAAAATTGGCAAAGGTTGCTCGCTTCGGTAAACTTCGTCCACCTTTTTCAGCTGGTTCAAAAGGACCACTTTTCGCCGCCGGGTTTTCAGCCGGATCTTTGGCCTCAGTCACTGATATTTCCTCCGGTAAATTTCTTTAATATTAACAGCGTACCCGTTCCATGGTAATTAAAAACATTATATAGCGCGCGGGGCAAGCTTTGTTTTGCTGTGACAATAAACGCTTAAAGACTTTTTGGAGAACTTTCCTGTTAACAAAAAGCCTGACCATTACGATCAGGCTCTGTCTGATAATTAATTGAACAGATCTCACAATCAAGTCAATCAACCAGATTGTAGGTCAAACCAAAAAGACGCTCTTTCCAAGAGAAAGGACGAGCAAAGAAAGAGAAAGCTATTTGGACTACTTGGTTGTAATGCCCTGAATGTTAGATTCCGGACAAATTAGTGGGCTGCCCAAATGTTCTCTGTACCAACGTAAGGCTTCTGCTTTTTTATGAACGGCATGCTTGCGGGCTGATTTAACAGAGTAAGAAGGTGGCTTCAAGTGAAAATAGCGACCTTCATCGCCACAGGCTTGGCCAAAAGCTGCTGGTAAAGAAACGGATAATGCTGATAAAAGAATCAGTGTTGCTCTCATTTAAATGTCCTCTCCTTTGGAAACTGGAGCATTAACAAATACACCCCAGGCGGTTTATCATGACCCAGACAAAATCCAGGTCACTTTAGTCATTATACTGTTTCATACCACGTATATGTAATGTCAAGCCAGGATTTTATTAAGGGTAAGAAAAAGTCTTGTATCTGGTAACTGATAATACAAATGACAACTTATGCTCTACCCTGGGTAGAGAAGAATTAGGTGAAGCCGGAAAAAGTAACAGGCTGCCTAAAAGTTAATAATGGGATCAATTTTGGGGGCAAGTTTTGGCAAGAACTGCTAAGGCAAAGGGCAAAGTCGAAAGTCAAATAATTTCAAGTGGTGATTGCCGTCAGGCTATTCATTTGTATACGCATTGGCTAGCTGAAGAAATGCAGGCAGGCAATAGTTGCAATCGGGGGCTTTTTGCTACTAATTTGGAAGATGACGATCAGCTTCTGGTTGATACAGCATTAACAAATTTAGAGGCAAAGGGAATTAAGCCCCTAATTATTGCTGGCAGTGATGTATACAAACAGGCAGATTATATTTGGGATTTAGCCTTAAAACAGGCAAAATACGGAGAACCTGTTTTTAGCAAGATTGAAACAGAAATAAAAGATTGCCAGTTATTAGTATTGAGCAATCTCGACACACCCTTATCTGGTCAGCAACTTTGGTATCTCTATCATTATCTCTTGTATCCAATTGCGCTTAGCGAAAAACCAATACTAATTACCACGCCATTGAGCTTCGAAGAATTTGTTATGTACGGAGCCGGCTGCGATGATTTTGAATATGCCGGCAGGCGTATTACCTGGGAAAAACTTGTTTCGCTGCTGAACGCTACGGTCATGAATTTATATCATTGCAAACAAATTCAGCGGGAAAACCTGCCTGTTATGCTTTTGCCAGAATATAGGCTTTATCGGGCTCTGCAAGAACGGCATCTAAGTGTGATCCCGCGCTATGCAGCAGATAATCATATACTTGATTTTGCTGTAATTGATGAAACAGCCAAGGTTAAACTAGATATTGAATGTGATTTCATTCACCGCCTCAATCCATGGCGTGAAGATGCGGGGGGTTTGTATAAGAAGCGAAAAGAAAGAGACACACAATTACTCAAAGTGGGCTGGCAAGTTTTGCGCTTGAGCTTCAAAGAGATTGCCGGGTCGCTGGAAAATTGCGTTGACACGGTTGAAGAATTTTGCAAAAACAATAACAAAAAGGGAAAAGTTGGCCGTTACATTAGCCTACCTATGCTCACTGCTAAAATAAATTTGCCGGCACAAGATAATGATGAAATTGCCGCTATTGGTCACTCTGGAGGGCCGGCCACTATTGTTGGTGGTGCTGGCACGGGTAAATCTACTTGTATAGCGCAGAGAATCGCATTTCTCCTTGGTCAGGGGGTTAGCCCCGAGCGTGTTCTTGTGCTTAGCTATTCTCTAGAAACAGTGAAGTCTATTAAGCAAGCAGTGGAAACCATTATGCCAGGACAATTGCAGGAGAAAGTCAACTTTTATGCCTGGCATGATTTAGGATTACGCATACTGAAGGAAAATGTCTCGGCCATAAAACGTAAGCTGCCTTTGAAAGTAGAAGGCAATGCGCAAAAAGTTTTACAAAAATTAATCGCTAAATATGAAAAAGAGCACGATCAAACCAAACTAGAACTATT
>Ga0207134_1207_pt1 | contig 13915 bp, 13 predicted proteins | sample Alteio_BWMinHeat_12_FD_153527 | JGI IMG/M metagenome (GOLD analysis project Ga0207134, IMG submission 153527) | Enriched cells from forest soil in Barre Woods Harvard Forest LTER site, Petersham, Massachusetts, United States -... | ecosystem: Environmental > Terrestrial > Soil > Temperate forest >... | reverse complement strand
GTTATTGATGTTATGTAGTGAGAATTTTTATCGAATCGTTACAGCTAAAATCGCGACACGGAGGCGAAATTTCTGAACTCCGATGCGGCTGCACATCTTTTCAGATCGTGAATGTCTGTTATGGTTGACCCCTCCGGTGTGCGCGACTAGAATCCACTACGCGGGCTATCCGCCGCGCCCGGGTCCGCTGGCAGTTTTCTCGCCTCATGCAGCCAGAACCGCGCTCAACGGCCCCTAGAATCATCCGCCCAGGCGGCTTCAATGAAGAGCTCTGTGTTGAGGATGAAATCGCGCAACCCGGGACCTTCTATATCTCGTGCCAGCCGCAGTCAGTCCTTCCCTATCGTGGGTATTGGTGCATCGGCGGGAGGACTGGAAGCATTCTCTGAATTGCTGCACAACCTTCCAGTCAAAACCGGCATGGCGTTCGTGCTGGTGCAGCACCTCGACCCCAAACATTCGAGCGAACTAAGAGAAATCCTCTCGCGGGCAACCGCAATCCCTGTGGCCGAAATCACGGATGGCGTTGCAGTGCGGCCCGATCATATCTATGTGATCCCACCGAATACGAACATGACTATTAAGGATGGGACCTTACGACTATCGGCTCGCGTCCTCACTCGAGGACAGCATCTGCCCATCGATCATTTTCTCTGCTCTCTGGCAGAGGACTGCGGCTCCCGTGCCATCAGTGTGATTCTGTCGGGCACAGCTTCAGATGGCACGGAGGGTTCCCGTGCAATTAAAGCTGCCGGCGGAATCACTTTCGCCCAGGACGAGCGATCGGCCAAATACAGTAGCATGCCGCAGAGCGCGATCAGCGCCGGCTGTGTGGATTTAGTAGTACCCCCGGCCGCCATTGCCAAGGAACTGGCCAGGATAGGACGCCATCCCTATCTCGCCTCTGTAATCAACGAAAACATGGAGCCTTCCAGTACCAGCAAGAGCCAGATGGAGACGCTTTTGTCCATGCTGTACGAGGCCACGGGTGTTGATTTCACGCATTACAAACAGACAACTCTGCAACGGCGGATCAAGCGCCGTGTGGTCCTGCACAAGTTGGAAGGACTCAAAGACTACATCCACTTCATCCGGAAGACTCCGAGAGAAATCGATGAGTTATATCAGGACATTCTGATTCAAGTGACCGAGTTCTTCCGCGACCCTGAAAGCTTCGATGCGCTGCGCGAAGATGTATTTCCTGATCTGTTTGCCGACCAGGACAAAGGTAGAACCATACGAGTCTGGGTTCCGGGCTGCGCCACAGGAGAGGAAGCTTACTCCCTTGCAATGGCACTGTTGGAATACATCTGGCTGCATACGCAGAGGACGGCTCGGGCCGCGCTCGGCAACGTGCCTTTCCAGATCTTCGCCACCGACATCAGCGACGGCGCGCTCGACCGGGCCAGGGCTGGGTTTTATTCGGAAGGCTCGATCGCCCACCTGTCGCCAGAGCGGTTGAAACGATTCTTTGTGCAAATGGACGGGGGATACCAGATCAACAAATCGGTACGCGAGCTTTGCATCTTCGCCAAACAGAATGTAGCCAAGGACCCACCTTTTTCAAACTTGGATTTGATCAGTTGCCGGAATCTGCTCATCTACTTGGGGCCGGTCCTGCAAAAAAGAGTGCTTCCCACTTTGCACTACGCCCTGCGAGATCGGGGTTATCTGATGTTAGGCGGAGCCGAGAGTCTAGGAACCTTCGCGGAGTATTTCGCGCCCGTGGATAAACAGAACAAGATCTATCAGAAGAAACAATCGGTCAGCCGGCCAGCTGCCTATCTGAGCAGCGTTGACTATGGGGTTCGGCGGAGCATCGATGCCAAAGTTGCCCGCGAACCGCAGCTGCTTCCACCGTCGAGAAGGAAGCTGACCGGGTACTGTTTAACCGGTTTGTTCCCGCCAGTATCGTGATCAACGAGGACATGGAGATTGTGCAGTTCCGCGGAAAGACGGGGGCCTATCTGGAGCCACCCGCAGGCCAACCCACGTTCAGTCTGGTCAAAATGGCCCGTGAAGGCCTGCTCGTGGATCTGCGGGCGGCCTTGACCAAGGCCAAGAAGGAGAAAGCTCCGGTGCGGAAGGAGGGTGTGCGCATCCAGTCGAACGGGGACACCCGAGAAATAAGTCTGGAAGTCATCCCCATTTTTCAACGTGGCCGGATGGAACGTTTCTATGTCGTGGTTTTTCAGGAAGAACTTGCTTCCGCCGCACCGAAGGAACGAGGGAACCGTAAGAAAACTCCCACAGCAAAGAATGGCGCCTCCCGCGAAAACAGTCGCCTAAAAAACGAACTGGCGCAGCTGCGAGAACAATTCCAGGCCCTGATTGAAGACCATGAAACCATGACCGAGGAGTTTAAGGCTGCCAACGAAGAAATCCTGTCAGCCAATGAAGAGTTGCAGAGCACCAATGAGGAACTGGAGACTGCCAAGGAAGAGTTGCAGTCCAGCAACGAGGAACTTACTACGCTTAACGAAGAACTGCACAACCGGAACGCGGAACTGTCGATCGCGAACAATGACCTGCTCAATTTGTTCGACAACGTGAATATTCCCGTCGTGATTGTCGGGATGGACATGCACATCCGCCGCTTCACTCCTCCCGCGCAAAAACTGCTCAACCTCCTGCATAGCGACCTGGGCCGCCTTTTGAGCGATATTCGCCCCAATCTAGACGTACAGGACCTGGGGCTGATGGTGGGTAAAGCCCTGGAAAGTGTGAGCTCCCGGGAACTCGATGTGCGCGGGAAGGACGGACGGCGCTACCAGATGCACATACGGCCCTACAAGACCGGGGATGGCAAGATTGACGGTGCCGTGATCAGTTTCCAGGACATTGATTCCATCCTCATGAAGCACCATCTTGATCAGGCAAACCTTTTCGCTCAGGAACTGATTGAGAATGCACGTGAGGCGATCTTAATTTTGGATGGCAATCTGCGCGTGACCAGCGCCAACAAAGCCTTCTATCGTCAGTTTGGAGTTACGCCTGGCGAAACGCAAAACCACACGATTGACGATCTCGGGAACGGGCAATGGAATATTCCCAAACTGCGCGAGCTATTGGAGCACGTTCTTCCCAACAATGGACGAGTGGATGATTTCGAAGTACGCCATAATTTTCCCCGTCTCGGACCACGAGTTGTCCGCTTGAACGCCCGCCGCATCGAGCCTCGTACGGGCGAGCAGCTGATTCTTTTATATATCGAGGACGCAACGGGGAAATACCAGTAGGGATGGTCTAGTAAAGTTCACTCCGGCTCTTGGCACCTCACCGATAGCCTTCCAGCACTTTCGCCGCACGGTCGAGGGCTGCTGCCAGCGCCGTGATCTCCTGGCGCGTACGTTCCGAATCATGTTTATCAATCGCCTCGTTGATTCCGGGGATGACTACGGCCGCATATCCGGTATATTCGCCAGGCGCATAGATAGCATGCTTGTACCAGGGACGATGAGGCAACCCGTCGGGGATTAGCAGGGCGCGCTCGGCCTCACGTAGTGCCCGGTTCAACGCGACGGTATCGCCCGAAAAGTGCTGCTGGCGAGAGAGAACCTTTGCTCCTGCCTGTAGAAAACGATGGGCTGCACGGACGGCTTCGGTAAAATCCACATCCTTCTTCCCCGAGAATTCGGCCTGGGATTTCTTTTTGGCAATGTCGAGGTACGCTACCACTTCCTTGCCATACTCCTCGTAGTCGAAGGGCAGCACGTCCGCGCCGGCCATTCGGAGGATTTCGATGCCCAGAACGCGTGCCATCTGCTGCTCGTAGGTAAAATCGGGATCGGCAAATTTCTTGAACCAGTTGAAATTGTCGAAAGCTGAGTGGTAAACGCCATAAGACCCGCCGGTGCCGATATCGGTTGAGGGCACACCCAGGTGTTGCAGGAAGACAGTGTAGTCGGAGCCGCTGCCTAAGTCGGTGACTGGAACATCGGGCTTTTGCTGCGCAGCCGGTGGACGATAGGGGTTGGTCGTGCTGTCCTGCGCATTGGCTGGCTCGCTGGTGGTCTGGCTGGTTTTCTGCCAATTTTGATAAACGTTCTCGCCCTTAGCGCCAGGGACGGCTTTTGTTACTTCGCGCACGAATTCTTTCAGGCTAGGCACAGCGGCCGCGCCAAACTTCGGCCCGGAAACGGCGGCGTCCATGTTGAAATAGGCTGCGGCTTTGGATAGCTCGCTCTCGTGCTGCTCGCCCCACTCAGTGGAACCGATGAGGCCGAACTCTTCCGCATCCCAGCTTCCGAGAACAATGCTGCGCTTCGGTTTCCAGCCGGATTTCAGCAATTCGCCCAGACCATGCACAGTTTCCAGCATTGCAGCCGTACCGCTGTTGGGATCTACGGCGCCATACACCCATGCGTCACGATGGTTGCCTGCGACTACCCACTCGTCGGGAAATTGATTGCCGGGAATGCGTCCGATTACGTCCCAAATGGTGCGGAATTGATAGTCCTGCTTGAGGTGCAGCTTCACTTTCACCGGTCCGGGACCCGTGTGATAGGTAAAGGGCAGTGCACCCTGCCATTCGCGGGGCGTCTCCTGCCCTGCGAGGTGCTCAAGAATGGGCCAGGCATCGGCGTACGAGATTGGTGTGGTGGGAATTTTTGGCAACTGCGCAGATTGTTCCGGTGGAATGCGTTTGCTATCGGGCAGTGACGGGATGGAGGCGATGCCAGGCGTAGTCGGATCACCAGGAAATTCAAACATGTAACCCACGGAACCACGCTGCACGCCGGTATCAGGACGCCAGGGGCCGAGAGGATATTTGTCTCCCTTTTTCCAGCCATCGTCAGATGGGTCGGAGTAGATGAGTACGCCCGCGGCTCCGTGCTCCTGGGCAACAAATGTTTTTACGCCGCGAAAATTCTGGCCGTAGCGAACCAGAATGATCTTGCCGCGCACATCTACTTTTAATTGCTCGAGTTTCTTAAAATCTTCCGGCGAACCGTAGTTGGCATAGACAACGTCGGCCTCGGCGTCGCCTGAGGGTGACATGCCGTTAAACGGAGTGATGACGCGCGCATCGTCGGGCAAAGGATCTCCCTCTACATGCTCGCGGTTGGGGGCATGCATGTGGACGCCGGCGGGAGCAGTCACATCCACGCTGATTTCCTGTGGGTAGTTCATCCAGACCCGGTATTCGACGATCTCAGTATCGAGACCGGCTTCGCGAAATTTTTGTGCCATGTAGTCCGCCGTGGCTTTATCTTCAGGCGAGCCGGCCACATGCGGTGCAATAGTCAGAGTGTGCAAATGCTGTTCCGCCAGTTTGGCGTCAGGGACGGTCAGAAAACGGTCTTCCGTGGCGGTCTCAGCAGCCGCATCGCGAAAGCCAAAGATAGAGGTAGAAGACTTCGGAGCGCCTTGTGCTGGAATGTGGGGAATGCTCAGCAGTAACAGGCTGCAAAACAAAGTGGAGCCAGATCGGAAGGCCATAAGGTTTTCGTGTGAAACACGCCAGTGTACATGATTGGGGAGAGGTAGGTCGCCATACAACTCGTGCTTTTGTCCAGTCTCTCACCAACTTCACCAATTGCACCAGATGGTGATATTTGCCCCTCCCGCCACGATAAACTATTTGCATGCCGGTCAAAGATGCCACTCAACGCTTCTCTTCCCGAGTAGATAATTATGTGCGGTACCGTCCTGGATATCCCCGGGAAGTGGTTCAGCTCTTGCGTGATGAATGCGGGTTGAGCGCCGAATCCGTGGTAGCCGATATAGCGTTCGGTACAGGGATCTTTACCCAGATGCTGTTAGAGAACGGCAATCGTGTGTTCGGAGTCGAACCCAATGAGGACATGCGTCGGGCTGGGGAACAGTTGCTGGCGAATTATCCGCAGTTCACCAGCATCGCGGGGACGGCGGAAGCGACTACGCTTCCGGATAGGAGCATGGATTTGGTTACCGCAGCGCAGGCGGCGCACTGGTTTGATCCTGAAAAGGCCCGTCGAGAATTTGTCCGGATACTCAAACCGGACGGCTGGCTTGCGCTTCTCTGGAACGATCGCCGTCTGGATTCGACTGAGTTTCTGCGCCAGTACGAGCAACTGCTGCGCACCTATGGAACCGACTATGAGGATGTGCGGCAGCGCGGCATGACACTTGCCTTGGAAGGCTTTTTCCCGCAACTCTTCCAGACGCGTGAGTTCGAGTACAAGCAGACATTTGATTACGCCGGACTCGAAGGCCGGCTGCTGTCTTCTTCTTACGTGCCTCAGAAAGATCACCCCAACTACGAAGCGATGCTGCGTGAGTTGCGGCGCATATTTGATGCACATCAGGTCAATGGTAAGGTTTCGTTCGACTATGACACTCGGGTTCACTACGGGCAGTTGGGGAACCTAAAGACTTAAACCACAAGAACACTAAGGTACAGAAAGGAATCTGATGAGAGTTTTTCAATCGGAGATCTGATGGCTGACGACAAAACGTTTCACATGACTCCCGACGAGTTCCGCAAACACGGCCACGCCGTTGTGGATTGGATCGCGGACTACTATTCGCGGATCGAGTCGTATCCGGTGTTGTCGCAAGCTAAGCCTGGACAGGTGCGGGCTTCGTTGCCGGTTGATCCTCCTGCGCAAGGTGAGCCGTTCGCGACGATTCTAGGCGATATCGAAAAGCTGATTCTTCCCAGTATTACTCATTGGCAGTCTCCTAATTTTTTCGCTTACTTTCCGTCGAATGCATCGGGGCCGGCAATTCTTGGCGATTTGCTTTCCTCAGGACTGGGAGTACAGGGAATGCTTTGGGCTACCAGCCCCGCCTGCACTGAAGTGGAGACGCATGTTCTGGATTGGCTGATCGGAATGCTCGACTTGCCACCGAAGTTTCTTTCGACCGGCACCGGAGGAGGCGTCATTCAGGACACTGCTTCAAGCGCTTCTCTTTGCGCACTACTAGCTGCTCGAGAACATGCCACCAACTTCACCAGCAACAATCGCGGCTGTGATGGAAAGCTAGTTGCCTATACGTCGTCGCAAGCCCATTCGTCGATCGAAAAAAGCGTTAAGATCGCGGGCCTCGGACTGGACAACTTACGCATTATCGCAGTGGACAAAAACTTCGCCATGCAACCGGAGGTTCTGGCCCGGCAAATCGAGCAGGACCGCCGATCAGGGCTACTTCCCTGCTTCGTATGTGCGTCGATTGGTACAACTTCCTCGAATGCGATTGATCCAGTCGCGGAGATTGGCCGCATTTGCCGGCAGAATAATATTTGGCTGCACGTGGATGCGGCAATGTCCGGAACGGCGGCACTGTGTCCCGAATTTCGCCATATCCACGCGGGATTGGACCTCGCCGACAGTTACACATTCAATCCACACAAGTGGATGTTTACAAATTTCGACTGCAATTGTTTTTACGTCGCCGATCGCGGAGTTTTGATAAAGACTCTGAGCATTCTGCCGGAGTATCTGCGCAACCAAGCCACAGAATCGGGTGCGGTGATTGATTACCGCGACTGGCAGATTCCGCTGGGACGTAGGTTCCGCTCGCTGAAATTATGGTTTGTGATCCGGCACTACGGAATCGAAGGCTTGCAGCATCATGTGCGCCGTCATGTGGCGCTGGCGCAGCAGTTTGCGGCCTGGGTAAAGAAGGATGAACGTTTTGAACTGGCGGCTCCGGTGCCGCTAAACCTGGTCTGTTTCCGGCACAAGGGCGGAGACGAAGTGAATCAAGCGTTGATAGACCGGCTGAATCGCAGCGGAGATTTGTATTTGACTCACACGCGATTGAATAACCAATTCACGTTACGGCTCTGCGTGGGACAGGCGCATACCCAGGCGCGACATGTCGAGCGGGCGTGGCGCAGGATTCAGGAAGAGGCAGACAAGTTAGCGAGGTAGGCGCTCGCGTGTTCTACAAGGCACTTGCGTACTCAATGACGCGGGTCCTTTAATTCCTTGGGTTTGTCCGGCTGCGGTTGTGTTGCAGGCTGCTCGGCCTTCAAGACATTCGTGTTGGCCGGCGCGTTGGGATTCACTCCGAAATCCCACACGTAGGTGTTCATTCCTTCCCTGCCCAGCATTTCGACGACAGCGTATTCTCCCGGCTCAAGCGCACTGGCAGGAGTGACCTTGATCCATCCACCCGTCATTTTTTGCGAAGTGGTGATAATCAAGTTTTGTTCCTGACTGGCTTTGCCCAAAGGGTTGATCTTGATCGCACCGACGATGCGCTTGTCTTTCTTCGATTGCACGCGCACGATGTGAAAGCGGTCCCAGGGGAGTTCCGGTTGTTGAGGCTGCTGGGGCTGAGCGGCTTGCGACGGACCTTGCGTTCCTGCTGAAGAAGCCTCCAGAGCTTGCTCAGGGTCGAGCCTGATATAGATTGCGGGCAAGTTCGCATGCGCCTGAACGGCTGCATGTAAACCTTCAAGTTCGATTGTCTGTTTGCTGCTGGCAATTGGATTGATTGCAGCGTGAAGAATGTTTCCTTTCCGGTTGCGGTTCAGTTCACCCGAAGTCTGTTGCAGCATCGCGAGCTCTGGGTGGGATTGAAATGTGTCCAGCAGGAAGACTCCCCCGTCTTCGGGTAAGCGAAGTCCGGGCGCAACCAGCGGAGTTTTTGCTTCTTCCGCCTGGCGTTCGGCCTCCATTTCTTTGTCGAGCTCAACGGCCTCAGGCGCAGGGACGCCCGCAGCACGGTCCTTAGCGAACTTGTCGGTAGCCGGCCAATCCACCAGCGAGTCGGGCAGCTCCTCCCATTCATTGCGTTCGGCACTCAGATAACGCACCCGGTCGCCATGGACTTCCCACTTGGTGACCAGTTGAAAAGAACCGTCTTTCAGGATCAAGCGCTTGGCGAGTTCCTGGGCAGAGGCGTGCGGCGAAACAAGGGTAAAGCAGATCACAAGCAGCACATTCACACGAAATCTAGGCATCGCCTTTATCATCTGGACTATTATGATGCAAGGAATTGGCGCTTGAACAGTCAGCTACGGCAGAAGATCCTATCTACCGCAATTCAGCTGTTTAGCGTTCAGATATAGATATGCGATGGCTTAGGTTCACGTTTCGGCTAGTAGTGTTTATTGTGGTCACGCCTATATTCTGGCTTTTAGTAATCTTATGGTGCATGACTGGTCGATTTGCGTGGGGAAGAGCGAGCGATGCTGGCCGCACATGGCGAGCGATGTTGGAATGGCTCCGCGGATCGCGCAAGGGCTATCGGTTTGACGACGACGAACGGGTTGATGTCAGACCGTACCTCCGGTAACTAAGTGTGGACTTTTTCTCGACGGGAGAAGTCTGACGCAGACGTTGCTGGTTGAGTCCAGCCTGATGTAACGTCGCATACATTAACTAGCGAATGACATGGATTGGAATGCCCAGCCTGAGAGCTTTCCATGATTGATCAGCCGTATAGATGGGCGCCCCTAGCTCGATTCCTAAAGCCAGGCAAGCCCGGTCCCCGAGAGACAACCCCAGCGGACGGGTCTGGGCCACCAAACCACCCGCGATTTTCGCCTGCGCGCCGGTAAAAAGCTCGGATTCTCGGACGGGGCTGATGGCCGCTTCCCAGGCATCGTCAGGATCGAGTCCCCGGCTGACAAGTTTGCTTTGCACCTCGGCCAGATTCACGGTGCTCACTGTTGCATCCCGCAAAAGTCGAGGGGTCAATTTGTCCGCACCGGCCTCGCTGTTGAGAATTGCCAGTACCGCCGAAGCGTCCAGGACGATCCTACTCACGTTTTGCCGCCTCTCGCCGCTCTGCAATCAACTCCCCGCTCAGGCTCGTGCCCGCCTTCACGTATCGGCGAACCAGACGCTGGGCGCACTCGATGCGCTGTTTTAGGGTCAAGATGCGTAGTTCGTTACCCTCAATACGCAACACAACCTCATCACCCGCTCTGATCCCCATAGCTTTGCGAAACGCAACCGGAATTACGACACGCCCGTTTTCATTGACACGAGTTCGAGTTTCTTGTTTGGATGTCATCAATTTTCTGCCGTGACAGTATTGTACATGAGTGACATAGTCAATACAAAATGACATGTCTGTCAGCCACTCAACCTCCAGAATTCTCCCACCAACCCAATTCGCGCGAGCGCAGCCTGCGCTTCTGCTGTGGTCTTGGGCCTCCATTTTGGACTTAGGCGGTCGGCGTACCATTCCTTGGCCAGACGCCATCCTTGATTCAACGTCAGGGTTCCACCGCGCGGACGGTTCCATTGTTGGCACCAGCGGTCCACATGCTGTTCCGACCGGAACAGGAGCATGGTCTTTCAAGTGAAAACGATGTCCTGGTACCAATGCCGAGCGGGCACGGCAAAGTGGATGATTCCCTTCTGCGAGAGCAGCTTTCCGTTCTTTACCTCAAGCACCATTTCGTGATTGCAGCAGCCACAAGCAGCGGGAACTTGCGCGCTCTGTTGCAGCATAGCCGGAATTCCCAGGGCATCCCAGATGCAGTTGCCATACCAAGAGCTCTTGCCGGATCGAACGGGAAAGGCTGTGGGCACAGCTGAAAATGGGGCTGCTCGCCAGAGCTCTCCGTTCTCTTGCAAAACCAGAGCGTGGCTTTGAGCCAGCCGCTCGAACCCAGCCTTGATTTTGGGTACGGTGGAAAAAAGTGCTTTGGCCATTTCTACCACTTTCGGCGCTCGCCCTTCACGAATGAAGTGCCGATAGATGGCTTGGCGCAGATGAGAGTCGTAGGTTTCCGGGCTTTGGCGTGGGGCGGTCATAAGTTGCGCTTGGACTGGACGTTACCTCCTAGGCATGATGCCTATCACCATTCAGCGCTACAAACCCCTCAGCGCTAATTCGATCTGTTCAAGATGGTGCTCGTTGTGGGAAGCGACTTTGTCGAACTCAGCCTTCAGCGTACGAACGCCTGTCTGACTGTGGATAAATTCAAGGTGGCCACTTCGATCGTAATGCAGACGAGCCTGATGGATGACGCCCGCACGGACTGAATCGTAAATTCGCCGAGACAGATCAAGAGGCATTCGGGAATAGTCGAGGCCCTTTGCCCACGAATCTTGATCGAACGCCCAAAGCACTTGCCTCGGTTCACTGATCGTCCGGCGGATGCGGTCGAACAGAACCGTCTCCGCATCGGCAAGGTGATGCAAAATGAACTTGACCGACCACTTTCCCGGTCCGTAACTCAGAGCAAGTTGTTCGTCGCTCAACTCAAAGTGCTTCAGCGTGCGATCTCTCGCTACTTCGAGTCGCGTGATAATGTCCATTCAATCCTTCTGATGGTCATTATATTCTTGCGCAAAAACGCAAAGAGCGGGGCACCCAGCGCTATTGCGACCGCAGTCTTGAGTTAACGAGGTGCGGCCTTAGTAGCATTAATCAGCACAGTGACCACGCCCGTCGAAGTTTGGTTCAGGGTGTCCGCGACACACGCGAGCACAATATCCAGACGGCCATCCTTGTTCACATCAGCAACTGCGACCGATGGTGCCTCGGCTCCTCCTGATGGAAATACTTGCGCCGGCCGGAACGTGCCGTTGCCCTTGCCCACCAGAACGGTGACGGAGCCGTCATTCGTGCCTCCGTTCGATGTGCCCCAATTTGACACAACGATGTCAAGGTTCCCATCGCCATTCACATCGGCGGCAACCACGTTGAACGGCGAATTCGCCGCCGAGTATCTAAACGCAGGCTTAAACGTCCCATTGCCCTTCCCGATCAACACTGCAACGTTGCCCCCAGGAGAACCAGGACCACACGCCAAAGGCCCGCAATTCGCCACGAGAATATCTGGCTTGCCATCTTTGTTCACATCCGCTACCGCTACGGAAACGGTGCCATCCCCGCCTGACGGATAGGTTTTAACCGCCCGGAATGTTCCGTCGCCCTTCCCGAGCAATACACCAACCGATCCCTCCACCGGTGGAAAGCTACACTCCGTCGCGCAATAATTCGCCACCACCAGATCAGGCTTCTTGTCGCCATTCACATCTGCTATCGTGACCCAACCGATGGCATCGAATCCGCCTGTGGCATAGGTCTTAGCCTTCTTGAAAGTTCCGTCGCCTTTCCCCAACAAAACGGCGACCAAGCCTTTAGGACAACCATTCCCACACCCGGCTCCCGTGGTTGCGACTGCGAGATCGAGCTTGCCATCGCCGTTCAAATCACCGACCGCCACACGCGAGCCAAAAACGGATGCCGCGCCCGAGCTATAAGTCACCACCTTCTTGAACGTTCCGTCACCGTTCCCCAACAGAACGCCCACTCCACCCGTAGCACAATTGCTTCCGAGGCAACCATTCGCCACCACCAAGTCCGGCTTGCCGTCGCCGTTAACATCCGCGACGACGATGGAATAAGCGCCTTGCCCACCGGAGCTGTAATTCACTGCCGCATGAAACGTTCCATTACCTTTCCCGAGCATGACACTTACCGAGCCTGCAGGATCGTTCTTGCTCTGGTTCTGGTTCGCGATAACCAGGTCGGGCGTGCCATCGCCATTCACGTCCGCAACCGCGACTGAGTAAGGATTGTATCCGCTGGTTTTATAAGGTACTGCCTTCCGAAAACTTACCGTTCCTGCGGCTGGAGATCGGAAAACTATGTTGTCGCTCTGCGGCTCACTGACCGGAGAGCCCTGAGCTCCTGACTGCGCAAAATGTTGCCACGGCCGGTCATAGTCCGAACCTGCACCCGTCTCCTGGGCCGAGGCCGCAAGCGTGAAGGCTGCGATGAAGAGAAAAACAACGTTGAGATTGCAGACGTGAGCAAAGGATTTGCGGGTCATAGAGCCTCCTCGATGGAACGAATGGGACCACCGTGGACTGCTCCCGGGGTCTTGCCCGCCTGCGGACTATGCGATCAGTGAAACATCGCCCGCTTTCGAGCGGGACAATTGTCATTCAGGTGAAGAATGATGTCAAGCAGCACAGTTGTGTGGTCCAGCCTTTCGCGCTCTTTGCGAAGGCCTGGGGGCATTCAGCCCGGCAACAATAGCGACGGGCCGCGTTTCCTTTTAGTGGCCCATCGCCAGCAGCCATAACCGAATCCTCCGCCAACCATCACCAGATAGACTGTCCAATCCTTCCACCAGGGTGTCGGCGGGAGCAGCCATGCAATGGTTGCGCCATATGTGACCTCGCCCTTAAGCACGCTATGATTTTCGATAGGCGATCCACGGGTGGGTGTGGCACAAAAGGATGAGGAGTGGCAGCCCCAAGCGGATATTGTCGTGTCGATCTCTACAACAAATTCGCCTGAAGAACCGCCACAATTCTCATTTGGCCAAATCGATTTAGCAAGAGCTACCGCGTCAGCAGGTATTCTAGACGCGTAACCCTCGTCCAGCCACATAACCACTTCCCAGCGGTCGTGGTTCCGTGCACGCTCAGGTACCACACTGACTGTTTTTACGACACCAATAGGATCACTGACGGCGGTTAGACAAACAGGCGTGCCTTCTTCGGGCGGGAGTGAGGTTTGAAAATATGCAATGACCTCGATGCTACCCTGCTCGACCGACATCTCTGCTTTGACGCTGGGCAGTCCCAGGCCAACCAAAAACATCAGTACAAGGTATTTTGTTTTTCCGGCCATAGTCTTTCAAAAGTGTTCTCCACACAATCGTCAGTGACAATGGCCCGTACGTGACATGCCCAGGGCAATCGGTGCGAACCCACTCATAACTAGACTATTCGACGTCTGTTGTAACTTCGATTTTGCGTCAGCTTCATACCGCTCTGTTGTGGAAGAGCAGAAGGGTGTAAACTGTTCGCGATTCCTAGGTCACGGGTCGTGCTAGGAACCCTACGCTCATCGTTGGAGGCATCGAAGATCACTCCGCCGGAGGGGTTAAACCCGCCATGGTCCTTCTTGCTGAAGCTATGCAAGACCTTTTCCGTCCATCTCCCGCCTGCGTTGGGCGTCAACTCGAAGACAGTCCCGCAGCTGTGGCTGTATCCGGCGT
>Ga0207134_1208_pt1 | contig 14014 bp, 14 predicted proteins | sample Alteio_BWMinHeat_12_FD_153527 | JGI IMG/M metagenome (GOLD analysis project Ga0207134, IMG submission 153527) | Enriched cells from forest soil in Barre Woods Harvard Forest LTER site, Petersham, Massachusetts, United States -... | ecosystem: Environmental > Terrestrial > Soil > Temperate forest >... | reverse complement strand
CATTCACGATCGTCCTATATCATTCGAAGTTTTTTCAGATGATTTTGAAGAAATGGAAAAACAGGCCCGCACTATTAGTACTTGGGGCGACAATGTAAATATCAAAATCCCAATTACTAATACCAAGGGGGACTCTAGCGCCCCACTCATCAAACGATTAGTAGCGGCTGGAATTAAATTGAATGTTACGGCTCTGACATATTATGAGCAAGTGAAAGAAGTAGCCTCCATTCTAAGCCAAGATAAAGGGGGCATTGTCTCTGTTTTTGCGGGACGGATTGCTGATTCTGGTCGTGATCCAATGGCTATCATGAAGCAAAGTCTTAATTTCCTGCGTGATTATCCAAATGTGGAATTGCTCTGGGCTAGCCCGCGTGAGTTATATAACTTAGTGCAGGCGGATATGATTGGCTGTCACATTATTACAGTCACCGAAGATATTTTGAAAAAATTGCCTCTCTTGGGTGGCACGCTCAAACAAGTATCGCTTGATACTGTGCGCATGTTTTATAACGATGCTCAAGCAGCCGGCTATAAAATAAAAACAGTTGAAGCTATGGCGAAGTTATCAGCAAAAAAATAATTAGTCATTAGCATGAATTTTGGCGATTGAAAATAATTGTCCAAGTATTTCCATAGTGCGTTTTGGACCGATGGACAGGTGTGAATCAGGATGATGATGCCATGTTACTGCGTGCTCGTATATTTTCATTTTTAGTTTATAGGCTAAGTAAAGTAATTCAGCATCAAAATAAGCACAATCGAAAGTGACTCTGGGAAAAAGTATTGCTGCTGATTCAGCGGTAAATAATTTAAAACCACACTGTGTATCTAAAAAAGGAAATCTCAATACAGTCTTTTGTAAACGACGAAAAACAAAGCCTAAGCAATGTCTATGCAAAGGTTGTCTACGTGATACTTTAGCGCCCTTTTGTGTTCGGGAAGCAAAAACAATGTCGTAGCCTGACTGAATTTGCTTTAAAAAAGATGGAAAAAAATCCATTGACACAGCATAGTCAGCGTCCATGAAAAGTTTATATGCCCCTTTTGCCTCGAACATGCCTTTTTTCACTGCAAATCCTTTGCCGCGATTATAAGGAAAAGACAAAACACGCAAATTAGGAAAAGATGAAACAAATGATTCGGCCACTTCTTGTGTGCGATCTGTACTGCCATCGGTTACCACCAACAATTCGCTTGCATAATCTTGCTGTTGCAAAAATTCAATACAGGCAATTAGTGTTCTAGCTAGCCTTGCTTCTTCATTAAGAGCAGGGATAATAATAGAAACCAGCGGTTGATTAATGGTCATAGTCTCACTATTTCTTTTTGCTTGTATTAGCCAAGTGGCTGACCAATTCTGCTAACCCATCTGGGGAACCTATTTCGTAAAAACGATCCTGTACTTCATAAGCTGCCAACTCTTTGGCCTTGATTAAAGCTAAAAATACTTCCGCAAGATCAAAAGTTTCCAGATTAGGACACACAGAAAGTGCTTGTGGTTGAAAGATAGATAAGCCATAGTCGATATGCTTCATCTTAGTCTTTGGTTTTTCTTTATTGTAATCGAGAACTACCCCAGATTGATAGAGGATATTAGAGCGAATTCTTTCGTTATTATTCATAAATACAGTCACTAAGGCTAATTTATTAGATCGATAGAAGGCATTTAATATGGAGGCAAATTCAGTATCGAGATAAGAGTCTCCATATAGTACTGCAAATGGATCGCGAAGAGATTGAGCAGCTCTGCGGACAGCACCACCGGTGCCCCGTAGTTTTGCACCATCGTAAGAATAATTGATATTTAGGCCAAGTGTTTTTCCTGAGCCAATATACTCAACTATTGGTTCGCTCTGGTTTCCCACACATAAAATTATATCGCTAACCCCTTGTCGAGCTAGCAACCTTAATTGGTGAGCAATAAATGGTTCGCCATTTATTGGTATGAGAGCTTTCGGTATATTGGGATACAAGATATTCATTCTCGTCCCCAAGCCGCCAGTTAAAATTAATACTGTCGGAAATTTAGCCATGACTGCGATGACTTGTTGTAGAGCCTGCTGGGCTAAACTGCTTTAGCATCTCAGAAACGGATTTTTCAATAGCTTGCGCGCAATTATATTGGCATTGCCAGCCAAGCCGGCGTATTTTATTAGTGTTCAATCTCACTATAGGGATATCACCTTTCCAACCTCTGTTTGAGCCAGTAAAACTGATTTTTACTTTAGCCGGATCGCTAGCGACTTTGTTTATTACGATACTGGCGATTTCTTTAACAGTGATATAGTCTCCGCTAGCCACATTAAAAGCAGCAAAAGGCTCTTTTGTTTTTTCATTAGCAAGGAGCACAGCGCTCATTATATCGCTGATATAAATATAGGATTTGCTTTGTTCCCCATCACCCAATATTGTCAACTCACGAGGATTATCTTTTAACTTATTGATAAAGTCAAAACCAACACCATGTGTTTGTCTTGGTCCTACAACATTGCCAAAACGAAAAGCAATTCCTGACATATCGAACATATGACAGTAAGCTGAAATTAAGGCTTCGCCAGCTAATTTACTCGCCCCATATGTTGAAATGGGTGTTAAAGGACCATAGTCTTCTGAGATTTCTTTTTCACCAGCGTCTCCATAAATGCCACTGCCGGAAGCATAAAGAATACTGGCAGTATTTGTCATTCTCATTGCTTCTAAAATATAGTGAGTAAGAAATGTTCCTTGTTCAAAATCAATTGCTGGTTCTTTGACAGCGCGTGCTATATTGGGATTAGAAGCAAGATGGATAACAGTATCATGACCAAGCATGGCCGTTTTTAGTTTTTCTAAGTGGGTAATATCGCCTTTGACTAAGTAAAAACGCTCATTGCCTTTGTGATGAGCCAAATGCCAATCTCTGCCTGAAGAAAAATTATCATAGACCGTAACACATGCTACGCCGGGCTTAGTCAATAGATAATCAACAAAATGGCTGCCGATAAAACCTGCGCCACCAACAATAAAAACTTTATGGATATCTGTTTTATTTACCATGACCGTTACTATTTAACATTCTATCTGCCACAGTTTTAGCCGAACGAATCACCGCATCCGAGTTGTAATATTCAAACTCAGCAAAGCGACCACATAGGGGAATCCCTTGTTCTTTACAGTATTCATAAATAACTTTTAGATTCTTTTCCCTATCAATATCATAAATTACATAGGCGTATTTTGTTCGTTTAATGTCTGTTGTCACTACATTCTTTTTATCAATAAACCCTTCTCTTACCAAGCCATCTATAACTTCAGCGGTGATTTTCTCATTTGACATTGACCAGATAGCGTCCCCTTCTTTGGCAGTAATTTCAGCCATAATTGATGAACAACCTTCCGGCACATAATTCAGGCCAAAATAATCGAAAAATACAAGACGGTGAAAAAGAAGATCTTTTTGTGGAAAATAAACAGCTTGTTGATTATGAGTCCTTGGCTTACCTAGACCAATTAACGCTACTATCAAAGAATTGTATTTAAGGCTTGCCACAGCATTACTCACTGCCGACGGCACATTTTCTAAGGCGGCGATAAAATCAAATATTGGCATAGTATTGATTATCTTTTCATATTCGCGCTCATCTTTATCACTGGCAACGGCCCAACCACTTTTTGTGCGTCTGATTGTTTTTACTGCGAATTGTTTTACAATCCGGTCTTTAACATATTCTTCAAATGTACGCGGTAATGTTTGAAAACCACCTGTTTTAGGATAATAAAAATGAAGCTGATGCGTATAGCCTTCGGTTTCAATTCCGAGAGCCGACTTGACGATGTCCATTGCTGGTGGCTTAGGAATTCGTTCCACCCACATTGTGCCCATTTCTTTTGGTGGGGTTTTCCATATCTTTGTGTTGTAGGGGATAAGATAATGCTCAGCTAAGCCTTTGCCAAAAGTGTTATAAATCCAGTCCTCAAAGTTGTGCTGCGGTCTTTGTGGATTGTCTATAAAGTGATAGAGACAATCAAAAATATCTTCTTTGTCTAACACAGAGAGGCCATTTTCGAATGGATATTTTACAAAACGCCCTTTAAACCAAACAGAATTGCGCCTATATAATTGATTCAATTTATCTTTAAGTAGGTTGATTTCGAAATCGAGGATTTCTTTGTCTTTAGAGAAAATTATGTGTCCGCCAATATCATAAGTAAAACCGTCTTTTTGGAAGCTGCGACAAAGTCCACCGCATTCGTCGTCTTTCTCTAAAACTTCAGTGTCCTTGCCCAAAAAATAAGACAAGCTTAAGCCGGCAACCCCGCCCCCTAATATGCCGACTTGCTTCATGACTCCAATCTCTTAAAAATACTCAGTCTGCCAAATTGGTTCATGGCCCTAATCTCCTGAAACTAAACAACTATTCTTGTTCCTTCAAAGTCAAAGTGAAATCGCAATTCTTGTAGCCCAACCCCGGCCATTTTCTCTCGCAAACGTCTTTTATTCTCGGTATAGAATAACAAGAATCCGCCCCCACCAGCGCCAACTAATTTGCCTCCGATAGCGCCATTTTTTCTTGCTAATTCATAATGCTCATCTATGGCGCTATTGCTCATATTTTTCGATCTCTTTTTCTTATACAGCCAGTGTTCATGCATTAATTCACCAAAAGTTTCTAATTGACCAGCCTCTAAAGCCGTTTTTATCCGCACGCCCAATTCTTTGACATAATGAAGATTTTCCAGCATTTGTGGATCTTCCTTTTTAGTCTTTTGATCCTGTTCTTTCAAAAGTTCTGAAGCAGATCGAGAATAACCGGTAAAAAACATGATCAGGTTATCCTCAAGACTATAAACAGTTTGTGGGGATAATTGGGCGGGATAGGCTTTAACAAACCCGGTTGTATCAATCTCAAAGCAGGTAATTCCGCCATAAGAAGCAATGTATTGATCTTGCTTACCCACCGGCTCTTTAAGAATGTTTATCTCGATATTACATGCTTGCTCTGCTAATTCATGAGGTGTAACGAGAACATTTTTGTTTTTTTTATATACATGCAGAACTTTTAATAAGGCTGTTGTGAAACTACCTGATGAACCTAGCCCAGTGCCCGCCGGAATGTCAGCCAGGCTTACTAATTCTATATTTGGTCCAACATTCATACTGGACAAGGCTGCTTTGAAAATTGGGTGCTGAATTTCGTCAACAGTCTTTACGCGTTCAAACTTCGAATATTTGAGAAAATATTCGTCGTTCCAGGCTTGATTGACAGTTAAATACATGTATTTGTCTATAGCAGCAGCAAGTACGAATCCACCATAATGCTTATAATAAGAAGGTAAATCAGTACCCCCACCTCCTAAGGAAATGCGCATCGGGCTGCGTGAAATTATCATGGAGACACCCCAGATAAATCCGAACCCATGCCTTCCCACTTAGCAGGATTTGCTTGCAAATTAGGATGAGAGACTAATAAGTGCCAAATGACTGCTTGCAGTCCTTCTGTAATTGGCGTCACTAGTTTGGGAAAGAGATTTGGAATTACAATTGCTGCGTCCGCCATTTTAGCTGTATAACCGCCCTCTTTACCAACTATACCGATGACAATGGCGTTATTTTGCTTGGCAAAATCTATGGCATTAACTAAATTCATACTGACATTTTTTTCTGCGCTACCGCCTCCAACCGAAAAAACAAAAAGGCCATCTTGGTTGTGAAATTTACTAACACGCAGCCAATTTACAAGCGTACTATCCCAGCCGTCATCGTTTACACGTGCTGTCAGCTCGGAAACATTGTCATAAGGAGCGTATGCTTCCATATTGCACATTTTTCTAAAATCACAAGTGGCGTGCGAGGCGTGTCCAGCACCTCCCCCGGAGCCGATAATGAATAAGCGTCCACCATTGTTTCGTATTTTCAATAAAAGATTGGCAGCTTTTTCAATGGCTTGCTCATCAATTTTTTTTATTACTGAAACACAATTTTCTAGGAAGTTAGCTGCAAATGTCATATTTTAGACCTCAATATGTTTTCAGTATACCCAGCATATCATTAAGCTTGTTGATTATAAAATCAGGATGGCAAGAAGGTGTTTGATTGTGTCTGTCCTTAAAATAAACCGTTTTGATGCCCGCTGCCTGGCCAGCTAGAATATCCTTTTCGCTATCGCCCAGGATAATAGCTTCGTCCTTATTTATATTGTATCTAGCTAATAAGTTGCTAAGCATGCCTGGCTTTGGTTTGCGGCACTGACAATTATCTCGATCATCGTGCAGGCAATAGACTATATCGGTAAAAGAAAAAATAGATTGCAATTTTTGATTCATTTCTTCTAGCGCTGCTGGTAACAGTAGTTGTCTTGCCACATCGGGTTGATTGGAAACAACAAATAAATTTAAATCTTTTGGTAATTGGTCATAGAAAGACCTAAAATCCTCCCGGATGCGAAATTCGCTCAAACTCCTGGGGCTGGAAATTGCTTGACCTCGCATAACAACATCGTTGATTATGCCGTCTCGATCAAAGAAAATAGTTTCGATTGTCATGCGAGGATTTATTTTTTATTTTCCGGGTACTTTATCCAATACATTCTGCAAATATGCTTAGAGAAATTGAGCTAGATTAAGCTATGCTAGTGATTGTCATATGAATGATTATTCTTTACCTGATAGTCTTATTGTAACTGGTGCCGGACATGGTATCGGTAAGGCAATTGCTTTGTCCTTAGGGCAGCCGGGTAGGGAGATTCTTTGCATTTCAAAAACTGATTCTTGTTTGAGTACCCAAAAGGAAATCATCTCTCATGGCGGTAAGGCTTCAGCCCTCAAACTAGATTTAGCTGATTATAATTTTGCTCACAAGGAAGTATTGAAATGGGTACAAAGTAAAGATGTTACCCGCGTTGGTGTCATAGCTGCAGCCGCAATCTTGGGACCACCAGGTCCCTTAAAAGACAATTCTTTGTCAGACTGGGAAAATACCTTTAAGGTGAATCTGCTTGGTAATTTGGCAGTGGTGCAGGCAGTCCTGCCAGTGATGGAAAAGGAAAAGTATGGGCGCATAATAATGTTTTCTGGCGGGGGCAGCGCCTATGGCTACCCTGATTTTCCAGCTTATTCTATTAGTAAAACAGCGATTGTGCGCGAAGTGGAAAATTTGGCGCAGGATTTAAGTAGTAAGGGAGATATTGCTGTTACTTGTATCGCGCCTGGTGCCATAGAAACCGACCTGTTAGCGGCTGTAAAGGCGGCAGGTGGCACAGTGCATACTCCAGGTAATATGGCAGATGTCATTCTTTGCATACAAGCACTTCTTGGTAATAATGCCGGCTTGCTCTCCGGACGTTTTGTACATGCGCGCGACAATTGGCAAATCGTTCTCAATAAAAAGGGCGCAAATCTTATGCCTGATCAATGGAAATTGCGACGTATAGAAGAAAAAATCGAAGATAAATAAAATGATAAATAAGACTATATTATATAGAAGACATGGATAAATCTATATGAAGCGAATTGCAATTATTGGATTAGGCTTGATTGGCAAAGAACGCGTGCAGGCTGTTGAAATCCTTAATTCCCGCCAGAAGGCTGTTTCGATTGCTGCTATTTGTGATCCTGGTCAAAAGGACTTGGAGATAGTTGCTGGCGCGCTCAAAGCATCTGTCTGTAATGGGGTGGAAGACATTATTGCCCACGAACCTGATTTGACTGTAGTCGCTGTGCCCCATGATATTGCTCCTGAAATAACCAAAAAGCTTTTGTCTGCTGGTCTTAATGTATTGTTGGAAAAACCAATGGGCAGAACACTTGCTGAGGCTAAGCAGATTGCCAAAGCCTGTCTTAAGCCGCAACAACTATTAATTGCTCACAATTATCGGTTTTTCCCCGGCGTAGCTGCTCTTTTAAAAGACATCAAAGCCGGTCATTTTGGAGAGCCCGTTGGACTTAGTCTCATCTTTGGCCATGGTGGCAGTCCAGCCGACAAAAATAGCTGGAAGCTGAATAGAGAACGCTCTGGCGGTGGTGCCTTAATAGATCCGGGCATTCACCTCATTGATTTATGTAAATTAGCTGGTGGAGAATTAGAATTTGCCGGTGGTCAAACCTGGCATGGTTTCTGGAAAACTGGTATTGAAGAAGAATGCCGGATGATCTTGCGTGGTAAAGAAATACCGATGATTGATCTTACTGTTTCTGTAATCCGGTGGCGTAGTACTTTTCGCTTAGAATTTTTTGGCACTGATGGTTATGGCATTGTTGAAGGAAGAGGGAGAAGCTATGGCCCGCAGCAATATCGCAGAGGGCGCCGTTGGGGCTGGCAATCTGGAAAATCGCAAGCAGAATCTGAAGAAATCGTCCTTACCTCTTCTTGTGATGAAGTTTTTGCTGATGAATTAGAATCAATACTTTTCCAAAAGGAATTCGATTCTATTGGACATCCTTGCACAGCTTCCGAAGCGCTTGAGAACATGGAAATTTTGGAGGCATGGCAACAAGCTCTGAAGCTGAAATAAATGATGTATATGAAGCTTCGTCTAAGTAAATCGCTCCTGTCGAGCAGTTAGGCTTTCGCATTTTCGATCATACTGTCAACATCCTTAAAACGCCGCCATTTCCAGATGCGTTTAAAGGTACCTATGGTACCTGCTATCGGCTGTAATTTGCTCACACCCACTCTCTCTGTATAGTCGATGAATATCTCTGTGTATTTGTAGCCACATCTAGCCGGGCCAAGATAAAGCTCCACAGCTAGTGACTGACTATAAGGTTCATAAGGAAAACTTTGTAGCATTTCCCTTCGATAAGCTCTCATGCCTGTATGGCAGTCGGTTGTCTTAATTCCGCAAACAAGATATTCGCAAATAGCAAATACGCAATTAGCTATGTAATTAGCAAGAGGCATGGTTGCTGGCTTGTGCTTTAACCGAGAGGCGCTTACTAGATCAAAGCCTTCTTGTATTTTTTTTACTAAGATAGGGATGGCAGCGACTGGATATGTGTCATCACAATCAAGGGTAATGATTATGTCTCCAGTGGAAACCGAAAATCCTTCATGATAAGCAGCCCCATAACCTTTTGGTGGTATTTGTTTGATGACCTTACAGCCAAGCTCTTGCGCAATTTCGGCAGTCTGGTCAGTGCTGCTATCGACGACAATAATTTCTGCATTACCTATTACTTTGCGCAAATCATTAACTACTTTTGCTATAGCCTTTTCCTCGTTGAGAGCAATTGTGACTATTGAAATAGATTGGGGTATTTTGGAAGATTTTTTGTCAATCATGATAACGATGCCAATTTAATCCAACAGGTTTAATTGCAAAAACTTACTTTCTAACACAACTATTTACCTTAAGTGGGTACGCTTCTTCTAGTCCAGCGCGTGGTATATTTTACTAGTAAGTGTGGTATTTTACCAATCGGCTTTGTTATACAACATGATTTCTCCAGGGCAAGACTTTGATCTTAGCTTAGCAACTAATCAATAACTGTTACGGTAGTACAGACTATGGCAAACAAAAGCAATGTCACTATTATTGGCGGTTGTGGACATGTTGGGTTACCCCTGGGAATTATAGTGGCTACTTCGCCAAATTTTCATGTCAGTCTCTTGGATATTGACGAAAAAAGAATCGCGCAAATTAATTCTGGCATGATGCCTTTTGAAGAAGAAAACATGCAACCGGTTCTTGAGAAGGTTGTAAAAAAAAGTCTCTATGCAACAAGTGATATAGGATGTTTGCATAATTCTGATGTTGTAATTTCAGTTATTGGTACACCGGTAGATCGTCATTTAAATCCACTTTTGAAGGAGATTCACAGACACGCCGATCAAACAATTGAGCATATGAAAGATGATGCACTGTTGATTATGAGAAGTACCTTGTACCCCGGAGTTACTAAACTAATCTATGATCGTATTAAATTACGTAAGCGCAATATTCATTTGGCTGTTTGCCCAGAGCGTATTCGACAAGGTAAAGCGCTTGCTGAAATACCTGAGCTGCCGCAGATCATCGGAGCATTTGAAGAGGAGGCCGCGAAGCGGGCAGGAGAATTCTTTAAAAAGCTTACTAAAACCGTTGTTTATCTGCATCCTATGGAAGCAGAGTTTGGCAAATTGATGGTGAATAGCTGGCGTTATCTTGATTTTGCTATACCAAATCAATTTTATATTCTCTGTCAGCGCTATGGGCTTGACTTCTATCGCATTTATGATGCTTTTCAATATGAATACCCGAGAATGGGTACCTACCCGAGAGCTGGGTTTGCTGCTGGTCCCTGTTTGTTAAAGGACACATTGCAAATGTGTGCTTTTAGCAATAACTTATTCAGTCTGGGTTCTCCGGCTATGGTAGTAAATGAGTCTATGCCTAATTTCATAATTGAACATCTGCAGCCGGCAAATTTGGCCGATCATACAGTTGGCATTTTAGGTATGGCATTCAAAGGAAATTGTGATGATAATCGTGACAGTTTAGCTTACAAATTAAGAAACTTACTGAAAGTCTATGCCAAAGAGGTTCTTTGTACAGATCCTTATGTGAGAGATAACAATTTATTACCCCTGGATAAAGTATTAGAGGCGGAAATCATCATATTGGGAGCCCCTCATTCTGTATATGCTGATCTGTGTTTTCCGAAGGATAAGATTGTTGTTGATGTTTTTGGTTTTTGGCCGAAGGTACCTGTGCACCATGAAAAGCGGGATGCGAAAGAAACAACCAAACTTGCATTGGCCCAGGAGTAGCTTTTGGGTTAAGCAAAGGATCAGTTTACGGTGAAGAATAAAATAGAATGGTGGCAACCTCAGGTGGGCGCTCTTGGGTATGATTTGATCAAAGAAGTACTCGATAGCAACTATTTAAATGAAGGTGCGGTAACAGGTAAATTTGAAAATGAATTAGCAAATTTGTTAAGTGTTAAACACGCCATTGCTGTGACAAGTGGCACAGCTGCACTATTTTTATCTCTCTATGCATCCGGAATTGGCCCAGGAGATGAAGTTATTGTTCCAGATTTGACTTTTATTGCTACCGCCAATGCTGTCACCATGTGTCGAGCTAAAGTTGTTCTGGTTGATATCGACCCAAATACGCTAAATATGGATACAGCTGCTCTGACAGCAGCAATCACAAAGAAAACCAGGGCCATTATTCCAGTTCACCTAAGTGGTCGGGCAGCTAATATATCTGCAATTCTAGATATTGCCTCTAAGGCAAACATAGTCGTAGTTGAGGATGCTGCGCAGGCCTTTATGTCGCAACACAAAGGCAGGCCTTTAGGTACGTGGGGCAAATTAGGTTGTTTTTCTTTTTCCGCTAATAAAACAATCACAACTGGACAAGGTGGCTTAATAGTAACGAACGACGATAATTTAGGGACACAGCTGCGCCAGTTGAAAGATCAGGGCAGGGCGGTGCGTGGTACTGGTGGCGACGATCTTCATCCAGTAATTGGTTTCAATTTTAAATTTACCAATCTGCAAGCAGCAATTGGGTTAGGGCAATTGCACATGCTAAGTAATCGACTGGAACGGTTAAAAAAGACTTACTGTCTATATAAAAATACGCTCAAAGATATACCCGGAATCAGGCTGCCCCCTTTTAATATTGAATCAGGCGAGGTACCACAATGGATTGACGTACTGGTTGATAACCGCGATAAATTTGAGACTACTTTAAAGAGCAGCAATATTCACTGTCGTCGTTTCTATCATCCAATACATACGCAACAGCCCTATCAAACAAATGACAAAAAATTTCCTAATAGTACTAGTCTTTCCAATAAGGCTATTTGGTTGCCATCAGCATTTACACTAACAGATGAGGATATCCATAGGGTGTGCGAAGAAATCAGGGGCTTCATGAGTGCAGTTAAACGCTAGAATGTTTTATGGACAATAACAGATTAATCAGCTTATATGCAGAATAATCCATATAAGAACAATGCGACAGAATTGTCAATTATATTACCTTTACTGGGTGAGGGCATGTATTTGGAGGGTATGCTGAAATTGCTGACTCTAGATATCGCTGTATCTCACGAAGTGATTTTTATGTGTGAATATGAAATGTTTTCTCAACTGACAGAGCATATGTGTTCTAAATATAAATTTGCTAAATGGTTAGAGAGGCAAGCAAAGGAAAGCACTCTCAATGCGTTAAAGCGAGGCATTGAGGCAGCTGCCGGACAATATATTTTAATGGTTAGTGCTGACACAATAGGACCTGATATTCCTATACATCAAATGCTTTCGCTTGCGAACCAGGGCTGCGATTTTGTCAATAGTAGTCGCTATGCTGCTTATGGGAAACGCTTGGGTGGATCATTTTTTGAAAGTACCTTATCCAAATTGGCTAATTGCTTACTATATTCGCTTGGTGGTAGTGCCTTTACTGACTCCACAACAAGATTGAAATTATTTCGCAAAAGTATATTTTCGCAATTATCTCTCGAATCTAAATCGCCAGGCTGGGCGGTGTCTTTTGAATCAGCTCTAAAAGCCCAATATGCAGGGCTTAAGATTGGGGAAGTGCCTACCGTTGCGGTTGATCGTTTTTATGGAGGCAAATCTACATTTCGATTAAGTACGGAATTAATAGAATATCTTAAGTGGTTTGTTTGGGGAATATGCAAGACCCGGGGTACAAAAGCAAACCTTATATCAACTCCAATAAGATAAACAGTGAGAGGCCAACGCTTAGCTAGAAGCTCTCGTTGGTTACATATTCTCTAAAGATTGTAACCGAGTGCCTTAGCCTTTTCCTTCATTAATTGACTTCTGTGCTTAACGGCTCTCGCGGGCATGCCCACATAGATTGTCCATGGTTCTGTGTTGCGATTGAGTAGTGAACCGGCTCCCAAGACACTGCCTTCAGCCAGAGTTACGCCAGGATAAACAATGCAATTGGTGCCAATGCTGGCGAAGCGCTCAATAAAAATAGGCTTCTTAATTAAATTGTCTTTAAAACCATCAGGAATAGTAGGTCCTACCAACCCTGCACCCAAGTGCTCGTCCGAAACACAAATCAGCCGGCTGCCAGCTGCTATGGTCGTAAAATGACCCATAGTAAGAAAGCCTTCTGCCCCACCAATTATTGTTGTGTAGGGTCCAATATGAATATAATCACCAAGCTGGGCTCCTACCGTGCAATAAAAACCTGTATCTATAGCGATGTGAGATCCTATAGTGATCAAATGTGGGCGTCTAATTTCCACATTGCCACTAATGAAGACGTTCTCACCACAGGACTTTAACTTACTATAGTCGTATTGATCCATATTTACTTCAAGGGAGTTACTGCTGGAATGTATACCAAAACCTGAGGACGGTGTTTTTGCGCATGTAACTGTATTATACCCCAGCAAAACCAGCATGAATATTCAATAAACCATGGCAGTGCTTGAAAAGTTGATTTTCCGCCATACAAGCGATCAATAGATAAAATTGGTATTTCCCCTAATTTAAATCCTGCCAATTGGGCTTTAATACCAATTTCAAAAGCCACCACCCAACCTACTCGCCTCGATTCTAGTTTAAGCTCGCGAAAACAACGTCGCTTGAACATTTTAAAACCGGTGGTGCTGTCACTCAGTACCGAACCACCCAAGCGAAAAAGTGTATTGGCGAAGGTGGAAAGAAAAGCCCCATGTCTTGAACCGCCCAGCCTACGTCCACCATGATCATATCTAGTTCCGCTTACAAAATCACACCCTTGATCAAGTAGCACTACCATGCTATCGATGGCGAGGACGGGACCTATATCATCAACACACGCGATCAGAATGTATTGTCCTTGGGCTGCTTCTATACCCTTATACAAAGCGTTCAAAATGCCACCACCGAGGTCATTGTAGACTAGCCGCAAGCGAGGGTATTTCGGCTGAATTGATTTTACTGCCGCGATACTATCATCTTCTGAGTGATCATAAATGATCAATACTTCGTGGGCTGTTTCTACGGCTGCACTTAGCTTTTTCAGCACAATGGGAATGCTTGCTGCTTCATCTCGTACTGGCATGAGAATTGAGA
>Ga0207134_1206_pt1 | contig 14061 bp, 10 predicted proteins | sample Alteio_BWMinHeat_12_FD_153527 | JGI IMG/M metagenome (GOLD analysis project Ga0207134, IMG submission 153527) | Enriched cells from forest soil in Barre Woods Harvard Forest LTER site, Petersham, Massachusetts, United States -... | ecosystem: Environmental > Terrestrial > Soil > Temperate forest >... | reverse complement strand
GGTCACTATTTTTATTGTGTCGTACTTGTGCGACGGCATAACAGCAAGAGCCTCGAGGCTCTTTTTACGATCAAGATTCATGGTTGTCACATGATTTCTTCTCCAAGCTTCATTGAGCAATTCTCGTCTGGTCTTGCCATCGGTTGATCCTGGCGGTGCAGAATTAAGATAATTGGATACCAACGGTGAAAAACGGTATTCGCTATCAGGATTAAGATCTAGAACTTGAGCCAGTGAATTTGGTGGTGTATCTACTTTTCTCCAGAAACCATGCATCTGCAATATTGCCAGCGTTGTCAAACCGGTACCAATGCCACCGGAAATTACAAACTGCCTGTCTCTTTGCATTTGTGCTGCTCTTAGTCTTGCCGCTGAGAGCATTGGCTGAAAGTACTAGCAAGATGCAATTATCAAAACAGGCAGAAGAAGCGGCGAGATTATTAGGTATTGAGAATGAGGTACAGAAATTTATTGATCTTAAGAATATTGGCAAAGCAGAAACATTTGACAAAGAAGCTGCAAAATTGCAACTGTATATAATTCGCAAAGTGATGACTGCAGGAGTGGGACTGCGTACGGTCTCCGCCAAGTTGGACAGAGAAATAACTTTTGAACAACAGGCTATAGATAAGCTCACCAGAAAGCGCGATTTTGCCGTGGCAGTCACAACTAACGCCAACTTCTTACAATTGGGCATTCTCAGCATGATAATAGATGGACCTCTGGCGGAGTCGCACAATTCTCGCCGAGTTTTAGCTAGCAATGAACTGAATGTCGTTTCTGGTGGCTTAGTTGGCGCACTAGCCGCTCTTGCCTTCCTGCAGCAAAAAGGAGGATCCAGACATTCGCCGGCGGAGCCAAACATGCTGGGGCAACCGCTTGGACTCGATCCTCCGGCAGACGAAAAAATGCCATCAATGCTGTGGACCTATTTAAATTCAGTCTCGCCCACATCTCCACATGGATTAACAAGAAGGGAACAACTAATTAAATATTGGAAAACTGCTAAAGTTCTGCCTATCAATATCGATAAACAGTCAACTGTTGAGCAGGTATCTGCTTTTGGTCCGAGCCACCGTCAGCGGCGCGAAACTATAAAGCTTATCAATGGCAGAGTGATTATGTTATTCGATCTGCGTGCCATGATCGATCTCCTTAATACCGGACTAGTTGATCTGCTCCAGGCTTTGGATTGAAAGACTTTCTAGTTGTCGAGAAGGCGCCAAGTTTTTTCTGTCTTGTTAAAGTTTCTGGCCGCTGGTAGAATCTTCGGCACGTTGTTACCTTGAGTACATACTGTCATCCAAAAAATATTAGTCTGATAAAAGTAGCTGAGGAGTCAAACTATATGCATAAGGTTCTTACTAAAGTCCCAAAATTTGCATGCTGTTTTTTGCTGACCATACCGATTGGATTGTTATCAGCAAATGTTGGCAATGCTAAGCCAGAGCAGATCGCTAACACTGAGCTTCCTGCTGCCACGTTTAATACCAGCCCAATCTTACAGAGAATTCAAACCACTGCTGGCAAATTGTCGGACGGACGATTTTATGTGCCGTGTACTGTGCCAAGTATTCGTTGGGGGTATCTGCCTAATAAAGAATCACAACCAATCTTGACTGTTCCTTCTAAGAGTGTAATTACTTTCGATACCCTTTCATCTGAAGGTATGGTTGAGGATCAAGGCCGCGATCCAGTTAAGTTTTTTGGAAAATTTGGAGTGCGACCATCGCAAGTATTGAAGGATGCTATTGAAATCTGTACTTCCGATTTTCCGCATAGTATTACTAAGGATGGCCCTCATATTATTATGGGACCAGTGGCAATCGAAGGAGCCCAGCCTGGAGATGTGCTCAAAGTGGACATGATTTCATTTGTTCCTCGAGTTCCTTATGGGATTGTTGGCAATCGCCATGGCAAGGGAGCCTTACCGGGTGAGTATCCTCAAAACGCCGGTCCATGGCCAGGGGCTAATAAAGAGCATCCGGAGTTGTTTGGTAATGTTTTTACTTTTGTGCCAATCAAGAACATTGACGGGCACACATTTGGCATTGTTCATACCGTTGCTGGAAAAGAAGTGCGTATTCCACTGCACCACTTTATGGGAATTATGGGGGTAGCGCCAGATACGACAGAACGAGTTAACTCCATACCGCCGTCTTCATTTGGCGGCAATCTTGATCTTAAAGATCTGATAGTGGGAACTTCTCTATATTTGCCCATTCAAGTGCCAGGAGGTATGTTTTTTCTTGGTGACTGCCATTTTGGTCAAGGCGATGGAGAAGTAGCTCTGACCGCGGTTGAAGGGTCACTGCGATCTACTCTCAAGCTGACTCTGCTTAAGGCCGATGATCCGGCTATTCCGGTCAAGGGATTAACCGAACCATTTGGCGAAACCCCTGATTTCTGGATGCCCATTGGACTGGATCCTGATCTAAATGAAGCCATGAAAAAGGCTGTACGTGCTTCCCTTAAATTCCTTACCGAAAAAATGGGAATGGACGGCGCTACAGCATTAGGATATATGAGCGGTGCTACTGACTTTGAAATCACACAAGTCGTAGACGAAACAAAAGGAGTGCACGCACACATACGCAAAAAAGATTTTGCCGACAAAAAAGATCTGGCGAATACTGGCGTTCAAGAGTAAGCAATCTATCTCAGGCGGATAATTACAAGGAGTAGTTTATGAAAGACAAGCGTAGCGGTAGTACATTTCTAGTACTGTCGACCTTATTATTAGTGTTGTTTGTCAATAGTGTTTGTGCACCAGTATGGTGTGCAGAAAGCAAACTAAAAGGTATTCGCGGCACATTTTTTGATTTTATCGATGACCCCTGGAAGCATGTAGGACACGATGAAGAAGCAGCTCGATTTTATGAAGATGGCCTTCTTGTTACAGACAACGGCATCATTAAGGCATTTGGTTCTTATGCTGAAATTGCTCCTCAATATCCAGGGCTTAAAGTTACTAATATACCCGGGCGCATAATTGTACCGGGCTTTATTGATGGTCACGTGCATTTTCCTCAAACAAGAGTTCTGGGTGAATTTGGATTGCAATTATTGCCCTGGTTGCAAACTTGGATTTTTCCGGAAGAAATGAAGTATAGAGATCCGGCTTATGCGCAAGAAGGCATTAAGCATTATTTTGACAATATGTTGGCTAGTGGTACAACTACTGTCCAAGACTTTGGAACATCTTGTCCTTCAGCGATTGATGCTTATTTTGATGAAGCCAGTAAACGTAATATGCGTGTCATCTGTGGTTTATGTGGCCTTGATCGCAATGCACCAGAGGGAATGTTGACCCCACCGGATCAGTTTTATTCTGAAAGCAAAAGACTAATTGAAAAATATCACCGCCATGGTAGAAATTTATATGCGATTACGCCGCGGTTTGCCTATGGTGATTCACCAGAACTTTTGGCTAAGTGTGGACAGCTACATCAAGAATTTCCAGACTGTTGGGTAAATACCCATGTGTCTGAAAATCCAACTGAAACTAGAAATGCAGCCCTGGAACACGGCTGTTCTGATTATCTTGGTTGTTATGAAAAATATGGCTTGGTAGGACCTAAATTTACGGCTGGGCACGGTGTCTGGTTGTCAGCTAATGAAATGAAGCGTCTTTCTAAAGCCGGCGCAGCCATTTCTTTCTGCCCAAATTCAAATACGTTTTTGGGTAGTGGACTGTTTCGTTTAGGTGCTGCTACCAATCCTGATCATCGTGTTCGCCTTACTTTTGGTAGTGATATGGGTGGTGGCAATAATTTCTGTATGCTCAATGTGCTTGATCAAGCCTACAAAGTCGGTATGTGTAACAACACTATGCTTGACGGTAGTATAGATCCTAGCCGACATAATGACGCCGCAGCTGAGCGTAATAAACTCAATGCTTATAGAGCATTTTATTCGCTAACACTTGGTGGTGCGGAAGGCTTATATCTTGATGATGTAATTGGCAACTTTACTCCGGGAAAAGAAGCTGATTTTGTTGCTCTAGATTGGAATGGTGGACCTCCTGCTCAGTCATGGCATCAATCGCTTATTTGCGATAAACCAACTACTAAAGAACAAGCTGCCGAATTGCTTTTTGGTATAATGGCAGTTGGTGATGACCGTGCTGTTGATCAAACCTGGGTCATGGGCAACCGTTTGTATAAGCGCAGCGAATTATCGCAGCTTGCTCAGAAAAAAAATCAGCTGGCTGAAAAAGGCAACGGAGTTGGTAAATAACAATTCGAAAGAAAAATGGTTGAGCCGGCGCGGCTTTCTCTCCAAGGGGATAGCTAGCGCTGGCTCATTATCATTGCTATCAGGAGTAATTGGCAATTCTGCTTTTGCTCGAACAGTAAGCAAAGATGATTTGAACCTTAGCTCCTTGCAAGAAAAATTTAAAGGACTGCTCTTAACGCCGAAAGATGCAGACTTTAATAAAATTCTTTTGGGTGGGCTATGGAATGAGCTTCGTCCTACGCGGATGCCGCAATTAATTGCCCAAGTAAATGACGAGCATGATATTGCTCAAATTATTAAATATGCCCGAGCTAATAAATTAAAAGTAAGTATCCGTGGCGGTGGGCATAATTGGTGTTCACCTTCTAATCGCAACGGGGGCATTCTTATTGATCTGGCCAATTTAAACAAGGTGGTTTCGATTGATCCAGATGCGCGCAAAGCGGTAGTGCAGCCGATTGTTAGTAATCGAGAAATACAAGCAGCATTGAAGCCTTATAATCTTGCTTTTCCAAGTGGGCATTGTCCACCTGTAAAAATGAGTGGCTATTTGCTAAGCGGCGGTATGTCCTGGAATCAGGGTGTATGGGGTCCAGGCGTTGGTAGTGTCGAAGCAGTCGAACTAGTAACCCCTGATGGTGAGTTGATATTAGCCAACGCTAATCAAAATCAAGATTATTTTTGGGCTGCCCGTGGAGCTGGCCCCGGCTTATTTGCCGTAGCAACCCGCTATCATCTAAAATTATATCCATTGCCAAAAGCAATTGCCACCAGTCTTTATTATTATGCTTATGACGATATGGAAGCTGTATGTGAATGGCTTGGGCCATTAGCGCGTCAATTACCCGAAAATGTTGAATTGAGCTTTGGCATTCTTGCGGCTCCGCCAGAGCTGGCGGATAAATGCACAGCAAGTAACGGCAAACTTTGTTGTGTATCGGCAATTTTGTTTGCTGACAGTGAAGCAGAAGCGCATGCTGCTTTAAGCCCTCTTGATACTTGTCCGATCATAAATAGGTGTTTGTCTAAGTCGGTTCAACAGCCATCAAACTTTGAAGCTCTCTTTGATGCTTCTGGCGCGCTGTGGCCATCAGGGCAACGTTGCCGCACTGAGGCACTGTTTTATGAGTGTGCTTTGACTGACGTAGCTAAAGCAGTAAAAGATCATTTTCTTAGAACGCCTTCTCCAAAATCGTTGATTTTTCTCTCGGTATTTACTGGAGAAAATGTACCTGTGCCGCCACCTCAAGATGCTGCTTTTTCTATGACTGGCAACCTATATGGCGGACCCTGGACAATGTGGGAAAAGCAAGCTGATGATGCGGAGAATAAAAAATGGCATGAAAAATGCGTGCAGTTGTTATCACCACATATTTGTGGACACTATGTTGGGGAAACAAATACAGTAGAACATCCAGACTTTGCTAAAGCCTCATATAAAGAAGCCAATTGGAAGTGCCTGACACAGCTGCGTAAAAAGTATGATCCAGATGAAGTATTCTTTGATTTCTCGGCTGGATTAACATGAGTACCCCGTCTCATTGGGGGCTTGATCTATCTAATATTCAGTTCTCAGAACAAGCAAAAGTCGTAACGGTCTGGTTAACAAGCTCTGATTACCTACTCTTCGAAAAGGGTAGGGACAAGGTAGGGGAAATATATACTACAATCGATATTTCGAATACAGTTTTGGACTTATTTATAAAACTGTGACTACTGATTCGCTACAAAAATCCGGTTCTGCACCCCCAAAGGATCTTTATGAAAAGATACACTGATTATTTCTATTTGGTTTTGATGACGTTGTTGTCTGTCTACCTGCTTAGTTCATGTACTTATTCAGCTGTGGGCACAAAAAATATAGGCAAGCGATCTTTGTATGATCGGGTTATTCAGTCCGGCAAGATTCGCTGTGCTTATCTTATCTACCCACCAGGCTGTTCTAAAGATCCTAATACTGGAAAGATATCCGGGATTGGCGTTGAAGCAGTAGAATTAGTAGCAAAAAAATTAGGCTTGCAGGTTGAATGGGTTGAGGAAATTGGTTGGAGTACGATGCTGGAGGGACTAAATACCAGGCGATATGACTTAATTGCCACACCCGTATGGACTAATGCTAATCGGGCCAAAGTTGTAAGCTTCAGTAAGCCTTTATTTTACAGTCCTGTTTTTGTGTTTGCACGAAAAGGAGACAAAAGATTTAAAAGCCACTGGGAGCAAATCAATTCTGCTAATGTGAAAATCGCTACTATAGATGGTGGAACTGTAGAAGTTATAGCAGCGGCAGATTTTCCTAAAGCAGGCAGACTGGCTATGCCTGAATTGACAGATATTTCACAACTTTTATTGAATGTTGCCAGTGGAAAAGCAGATATTACCTTTGCCGAATCTACGGTTGCTGATCGCTATATTCATAATAATCCTGGAACCGTTGAGAGTATTAATCCAGAAAAGCCAGTCCGTATTTTTTCTAGCTGCTGGATGTTCAATCGTGGCGAATTTGAATTTAAAGAGATGCTTGATACAGTATTAGATGAAGTAGTTAATAGTGGTGCTATGGACAAAATTATAAGCAAGTATGAGCAGGTACCAAATGAGGTGTACCGTGTCTCATTACCCTACCAGTTGCCCAAGTAATCAGAACCGTGGTAATTACTGTTTTCATCATTCCATCAACGTTCTAGTAATATTGGTTCTAAACTAATCAATAAATTCCCAGCAAAGTTTTAAAGCCCATTTGTTTAAAGTGCCGGTCATGGCTTAAAGCATCAGTTATATGATTATCACGCATAACACAATATGACAAGCAATCTACAAAACCCCAGTCTTTATCTGCATAGCGTGAGTAAATCCGTAGAGCATTTATAAACTGCTCTCTTGATTGCTCAATAATTGAGTATCCATTGGTGTCGTATAAATGGCTAACATAATTGGCTACCAATTTTTTCATAAATTGTCCTTTGCTAGAGAAGCTGTTTAATACTTCTGCCAGTATCATATCGGTAGTGACAATTTCAATGCCTTCGAGCTTATTATCTAGTGCCAATGCAGAAGCATGGTATTGATCGTTCTTATTAAGGAGGGCTATCCAATAACTAGTATCTGCAAAAACCTTTTTCACGAATTATCTTGTTTTGGTGCCCCATATAGATAATGGTCCACATTTATTGAGAGATCAGAAGGAACTTTGTCCCATGCTTTATCCGGTATTCCTACCATAAGTTTAGAAGCAATTTCCCAAGGTGTTTCATGCCGAGACACACCTTTGCTGACAGAAGTTTTTGCCGTTCGGGTTTTAGCTGGTTTACGGTTTGTCTTTTTTATTTGGTGCATATAGTTATTCTCAATAGACTACAGTTAGCTTATCTAAAATCCACCCTTTGTGCAAGCTAATGGGCTTGTCTAAAACATGTGGATGGCCTGCGGATGGAGTAATGTTAAGTCTGAAAGTACCCTGCCCGGGAGGACTCGAACCTTCGACCTCATGGTTCGTAGCCCCAAGAATTAATATTTTTACCAGATTTTCTCTATATTTCCAAGTATTCCTAAAGGTTCATGCAGTAGGGATTACGTGAATTTTTTGGCCTTTTCGAAAGCTTGTCTTTTATGCTAAAGTTTTATCTTCAAGTTGCCACCAGTTTGCCACCAGAAAAATTGCAGAGGGTTGTCGAGACTATCGGCACCCTAGCAATACTTTCTAAAGAACAGAAAGTGATTCTAAGATGAAAAGTCAAAAGTACAATCTCACCAAAAGAGCAATAGAGGAATTCGGAACTCCCCAAAAGCGCACTTATTATCGCGACTCACAGGTAAGAGGGCTATATTTAGATATTACTCCTAAAGGCATCAGAAGCTTTTATGTCAGGCGTATGAGTGGTGGTCGACCTGACAAGCTATTTATAGGAAGATTTCCAGATATTTCTATTGAACAAGCTAGGGCTAGGGCAATGTCATTTCATGCTGATCTTTCAGTTGGGCACAGCCAAGCCGAGGAGAAGAGGGATTTAAATTCAGAACTATCCTTATCAGAATTATTTGAGTTATATCTCGAAAGGCATATGCTTAAGTCGCGGAAGACAGGTCCGGCAATGAAAAAGAATTTTGATAATTGGTTATCACATTGGAAAGACAGGAAGCTAAGTTCTATTTCTAGAGAATCGGTAGAAATACTGCACGCACAATTAGCGAAAGAACGAGGTAAATATACTGCAAACCGTGCTCTTCAGCTACTGAGTGCTATTTATAACAAGGCAACACTCTGGAAGCTATGGAAGAATGACAATCCCGTCCGTGGAATCACTAAGTTTAGTGAGTTTTCTAGAGAAAGAGTACTGAGAGAAGATGAAATTGGATCGTTCTTTCGCTGTCTCAATGAAGAGCCAAGAGATCAGTTTTATGATTTCATCATGCTTCTTATATTGACCGGGCAACGTAAAGGCAATGTTCTTGCCATGCGCTGGCAAGATATAGATTTGACAGCAAAAACATGGACGATTCCGGGAGAGCTAATGAAAAACGGGCAAACAATGACTATTGCTTTGACCGAAATGGAGATTGGTATACTTGCGCGCAGACTAAATAGTAAAACAAATGATTTCGTTTTTCCTTCCATTGGGAAAAGAGGATATTACATTGAGCCTAAACGCAGATGGAAAGAACTTCTTTCAAGAGCGAAGATAGTCGATTTTCATATCCATGACTTGAGACGCACGTTGGCTAGCTATATGGCTAACAGTGGGGCTAATGTGGCATTAATTCAAAGTGCGCTTAATCATAAAGATCTACGGACGACGTTAAAAGTTTACGCAAAGGTCGCCAGACGTGCGGAGTTAGAAGCCCGAGAAAAAGCTCACGAGCTTATGCTATCTTCGCGGATGACAGCATAGATATTTGATGATTAACTTAATTAAGGTTATGTTCGTGACGAATTTACAATTACTGACAGTGCTTCATCGCCTTGTGTCAGATGTATTCTCTATAAAACCTCTAACTAATCGCCCTGTAATCTGAGCTTCTTTTTCTGCTGGGTTATCGTAATAACCTCTCGATGCGCTCTCGCGCTTGTTATTTATATCGTGCAACCAAGCTAACAAAGCCTTTTCTATAATACCGTGTGAATTATCTTTTGGCCATTGAATATCAGATAAAGCTGTCCCCTGATTCTTCTTTTCCTTTATATAGTTAGTTAGATCCTTTAAGGCCGTATCGACAGGTTGCGATAGCTCGTACTCGCCGAACAAATCAAAGCAAATCCATTTTTTTTGAAGATTAGCTTCAGCTAGGTCTGTGGACATCTTTTCAATTGTTGCCATGGCCGTTCTTGGATTCTGAAGGTCTTCCAAGACTTTTCGTGTATACTGAAACTGTTTCTGTAGGAGATCAGCTCCAGGAAATGTATGGTACTCTGATTTTGCCTGTATCATTAATTTGGCTCTCTCTTTTTTTGTTTGTGAAAGACTTCTTGATTTGTCATGGCTTCTAACATCAAGTACTTTCAGCAGCCATTCTGGTTCCAGTTTGAGGGAGCGTTCCTTTAATGATTCGCTATAAAGTTCTTGTATTTTTGCAATCTGTTGCTGTCGGGTAATCACGTCATTGCTCAAGTCGTGATCCCCAAGCACTTTATCAGCAAATTCTCTTATGATTAAAACATCTTGTTCGACATGTACAAGTTCATGGTAGGCTGTTTCAGCTAGAGAAGCTTCTGCCTTTAGCTCTGTTGCATTGATAGAAATTTTCCCTGTGCCGGATTTGTAAGTCCCGCCATTCTTACTAGAGAGAGGCTCATTAGAAATTTCATATTGCACGCTCGGCAAGCCCAGCCGTTTTCCGGTATTGTCTGCGGCGTTGACTATTCTGATAAATGGCTGGCTCAACTTTTGATACTCAGCTTTGAGTTTGTTAACCTCTTCTTTTGTCCTTAGCCATTCGGGATTATCTAGAAGTTGCCTGGCGGCAATTGTTTCAGCTTCTTGGTATGTTAAATTCTGTTCCTTCTTAATCTTCAATTTCTCACTTTCAAGTTGTTGTTCTTGTTTATATAAAGAGCGACGCAACGCGTTGCCAACTTCTTCTATGTTCTTAGCTTGGACGCGAAGGTCTAGTTTTTCGCTTTCTCTATGCCAGCGAACATGAAAATCATCGCAAACCGCACTTATTTCTGTGAGTTTACTCAGTGGTGAAGAATTATCGGGCAGATTCCGTATATCATTGGACTCATTTTGCAGTAGACGACTATCCCAAAGGTGAGGTATCTCTATCGACCCTGCTGTTCGTTCGTGGCGAGTTTTCTCAATGTATTCTATATGGATTGGATGATCGATACATTTTTCAAATGCTTCAACTTCTTCCCTAGTTATTTTTGAGTTATCTATGACTAATCTTGTGAGATTTGGTAAGCTCTTTAATTTTGCCAATGTTTCAGCTGTCGCATTAGTACCATTGATTTTTAGTACCCGTAAATTTGATACTCTATCTATGTGTTCTAGTCCGGCATCTGCAATATCAGTGTCGCTTAGGTCGAGTTGGATTAACTTTTTCATGTGGCAAATATCTGCCATTGCTTCGTCTGTTATATTCGTGTTTGCAAGGGTCAAAGTATCTAGGTTTTTAAAATGGCTTACTGTCTTAAGCCCCTTGTTGCCGATATTTGTGTTGGTTAGATTTAGGCTAAATAAATCGGATTGTTCTCCTAAATTACTCAAACCCAAATCGCCAATATTTGTGTTTGAAAGGTTCAATAAGCGCAAATTATGTCCTTGAAGAAAACCAAGCCCTGCATCGGTGACATCGCTATCTGCAAGCTCGCCTTCAAGTTGAATTGAAAAAAAGGTATCATTTAGTAGTCGATGGTCAGTTTTGGAATTAGGTAAGCGATCCAGGGAAATGAAACATTGTGGCAAGGCTTGACGTAATTGTGCAAGAGCAGCAGTGCTTATATTTGTTCCATCCAAAGACAAGCGTCGCAATGTGTGCAAATCTTGTAAATATTTGAGTCCTTGATCAGAAAGATTTACTCCTCTAAGGTCTAAATTTTCTAGTGCCTTCAAATTTGTAAGCTCTTTCATTCCAGCATCACTAATCGGTGTATGGCTAAGATCGAGCGAATATAATCTGTTAAGAGCATGTAGTGCTTTCAACCTGGCGTCTGTTATAGCTGTGTGGCTTAAACCTAGAACTCCTAAATTAGGAAATTGAGAAAGATGAGTTAGTCCAGCATCTGTGATTTTTGTCCCGTTCAATCCTAGTGACTGAAGATTGACACAATTAGCTAGAAAGGCTAGGTCACCATCGGTTGTACCAGTCCAGTTAAGCCCGAGATGTTGCAGTTGTTTTATATAACCTACTTGCAAAAGGCTCTTATCATCTACTATTTGTTTACCACTTAAGTCAACGTCTTTTAACTCAGAAAAATGAGCAACTAAATAGCGGATGTCTTGATTGCTTAAATCTGCATATTCTTTATGCGATAAATTTGACAAATCCAATTTTTCTATTTTTCTATCCAATTCCGTTAGTGCAATTCTTGCTTTTGTAGAATCTTTTGCTCCTTCTATGTTATTGCCATGAAGCCCATTCGGATTAACGACTGGCACAAATACTAATCGTAATCCCTCCGAGAAGGTGATCTTTGTCTGGGGAGTAATTGCAATTTTTTGATTGGATTGTAGAGTTTCAGATACGCCACGCTGGTTTACAAATGTCTTAAATCTTGAACCAGATCCTAGATCCTGAAGGTACCAGCTACCATCGTCACTCCGACCTACTTTTACATAATCATTATCTACTGGGAAATAAGTGTCATCAGCAATTGTTTGGTGTTTACGACCAATGATAATGTCTTGCCCCGGCGATAGAGATGTTTCTATCTGTATCTCGCTACGGGCAAGATCTATTTGATCTATACCATAGCGCTTAGCCAGAGCATATAATGCTGTTCGGTTCGTTAAATCTCCAATTTCTTTATTGCCTTCTGGGGTATACGCAGGTTGTCTTTCTGAAAATTCACTTGCAACAATCATCAGTGCTCGACGACTGTTTCTCTGACCAGATGGCGTTCCATATGTTAATGAATCTTCACGTAATCCAGTCGCTAACTCGATCTGGTTCAGTTGCCCGGGCGTGAACTCTTTTCCTTCACTTAATCCAAATTTTGTTCTAAATTCTTTTGCCAAGAGTCTTTCTAAAACTGCGTCTAATAAAAATCCTGGTTGTTTATTAGTGGACGTATATGGAATAAATTTCTCCCTCACCAAGCCAACACGATTAGATTTACCACTAATTTCATCAGTAGTCTCAAAGGATTTCTTGGCCAATGCTAAACCATTGTTAGTTAGTATTTTGTCCAGCTCCGTTTGCAACCAGGTAGCTGATGCAATATCAGTAACGTAGATGGTAAAAGCTTTTGCATTCTGCCCAATGCCAATATCCTTACTAATTTCAGGATTGTCTCCCATTCCTATCCCATAATTTGGATCTATAGTTTTCCAATCGATCCCTTTTTTATTCATTAAAAAAGGGATAAGCACGGATTGCAACACAGCAAGATCTTTTGCACTCTCAGTTAAAACATGTAGTTTCACCGGGCCGTGGCATGGCGCTCCCTTAGTTCCTACAGGAATACAAAACCTTCCATCCTCACCAGCTAACTGATATGACCTCCCGCCGACTATATATGTTTTACGCTCGCCTTCAGTATTTACCTGCACCAGTATCTTCTTACCGTCATGGTCAATTTGACGAACAGCGTAAGTTAATCTCTCAACTTTTTCGCTTTCTTTAGGAACATCTTTTTCTCTTGTCTCCTCTTTAGGTAAGTCTATATCATCAGCAAAAGCTAGTTCTATTGGATCGTTGCGCAACGACGGTTTTTTCGCCGTTTCAAACATATGCAATGAACTTATTGCCTCTTCTTTCCATTTAGATAGTGAATGATCACCAGATAAAATGTCTAGCGAAGAGTCGTCCACATTAGCTGTGGGATTTAAACCATCAGGCAATGCAGTAATTTTGCCTGTCGGTTTTGGAATTCCTGCTGATTCTGCTCCTAATCCCATGATAATTCCTGAGTACGTTTAAACTAATGCTGATCAAGCCTCTTATAAAAACGAGAGAATGACTGCGTTATTATGCCAATGACATTTCACTGCTGTCATTGGGGTAACTACGTATTCGGAACGCAAGAAAAGTAAACTTAATGTGGATTAAGTCATAATATTTTTGATTTTAGGTAATTTATGTAATTCAAATGACAATTTACATACAAAATTGGTGCGTCAAATAACGGCAGCATTTGCGTGACCGGCTTTTACAATATCTATACCCAGCCAATTTAAATGCTAATGCATGTTATTGCTTTCAAATTAAAATTGTTAGCGCGCTTCTATAATAGCTAATTGATTTCGCTCAGTTACGTTCCAGCATCTTATGACCCGCATCAAATATCTTTATTGACTTGCAAGTTGGCGCTCTCATTCAGCATGGCGATACGTTCGTCGTATTCTTGACTAATCCGTATCGCTGGGGTGCCGCAGAATTGTCCTTTCCAACCCTTTAATAGCTCATCCCGCTCCTTAATTAAACTATCTTTTGTTTCAAGAAGACCTTGCTGCGGATCTTTTTGAAGTAATTCACAAATTCGGCAGTACGCTTCTTTGATTTTTTTCAACATGCGTGACCTGTAAACATATAGTTCAGAGTCCGGCTTTACTTTGGCTAAATTGTATTTGTATAGTTGATGTCTGTAAGCTCTTTGAACGTCCGCAAACGGAGCCTCCTCAGACATATTCAGCGTAAAATAACAATCCGCCATTGTTTTCAACG
>Ga0207134_1180_pt3 | contig 14067 bp, 12 predicted proteins | sample Alteio_BWMinHeat_12_FD_153527 | JGI IMG/M metagenome (GOLD analysis project Ga0207134, IMG submission 153527) | Enriched cells from forest soil in Barre Woods Harvard Forest LTER site, Petersham, Massachusetts, United States -... | ecosystem: Environmental > Terrestrial > Soil > Temperate forest >... | reverse complement strand
AAAAAAATCCTGCGAGCAAAAGCCGCAGATGTAACGATGCAGGCGGATGATATTTTGTTTGTCCCTACAAGCGCAACCAAGGCGCTCACGTCTCGCACTTTCGAAGCCGCGCTGCAAGCGGCTACCGCAGCCAGTATTGTGGCTCTTCCCTAGAGGTAAATCATTCTCAGGCTGCGATTGGAGTGTTTGTTTGCTGCCTTCCTAACAGGTCTTCCAACACGTCCAAGTATGCATTTGCAGTTTGCTGACGGGAGAAATTCTGTAAAACATACTGACGTGCACTCGAGCCCATGGTTTCGCGTAATGTACGGTCGGCGGCCAGGCGCAGGATGGCTTTGACCAGTGCTTCTGGGTTTTCAGGTGGGATGACGATTCCACCGTTGGCGTCTTCCAGAACCTTGCGCGCGTGACCATCTACTCCCAGAATCACGGGACGAGCGCAGGCCATAAATTCCAGCATCTTGGTGGGGAGGACGGTTTTGAAAAGTTCGGCACGCTTGAGTGGTACCAGGCAAACATCAGAGCTGGAGATATAGTCAGGAATACTTTCGCGTGGTTGCTGACCGACGAAGCGCACATTGGTGAGTCCGCGTGACCGCACCATCGCTGCGATACGCTCCTTCTCCGCACCTTCACCCACCAGCAGGAACAGAACCTCAGGCGCAGCTGTTTGCAGGCAGGATGCCGCTTCCACTACGGTTTCCAAGCCATGGGCCATGCCCAGGGTGCCGATATATGAAACTACGAAACGGTTGTCTGCGTTCCATTTAAATCTGAAACTGGGATCCGGAGTGCGCGGCCGAAAGAGGGTTGTATCCACTCCATTTTCGACGACCCAGATTTTTTCCGGACGGATCCCATACTGTTCGACAATGTGATCCTTGAAGGCCGGGGTGACGATCACCAGGCAGTCGCAATTCTGATATAGAAAGCCTGCGATCCTTGCCAACGAACGGTGCAACATCGAGCTAGCGTTGCCTGCGCCCACGGCGGCTAGGGACTCGGGCCAGAGATCACGGACCTCAAAGACGAAGGGAACACGTTTACAGCGGGCCAGCCACCAACCGGAAAGCCCAACCAACAGTTGCGGAGAAGATGCGATTACAACGTCGGGTTGCGGCGCGAACACGCCTGAGAGCGCGGAGGAGACGCAAAACGAACTGTAGTTCAACATGCGCTCGTAGGCCTTGCGATTGGGAAACGGTAGAAGCCAGGTGCGAATTACTTGCACTCCGTTGTAATTCTCGTGAGCAGTCAAGTGGAGGAGTTTGGCGCGGTACTCAGTCGGTACGACCCCTGTGGGGTGATTGGGGAACCCAGTGAGGACCGTGACCTCGTGTCCTTCCTCTACCCATAGACGCGAGAGTTCCGCGGCACGCCCCGCAGGCGCTCCCATCTCTGGCGGAAAGTATTGCGAGATGTAAAGGATCTTCACAGGCTGCTAGTAGTAGCAAAGCTTGAATGCGCTCTTGTAGCAAAGGGCCCGAGTGCGTTTGGCGCGGCTGTGGGTGTACGTTTCCCACTTGTTGGCCACCTGCTCGAAGATTGCATCCTCGGTAAGCCGGTGCATCGCGCGCAGCTGCACGACGTGCAGGCGATGATAGAAAGGACTGGCAACCATGGGCAGGAGTGCTCCGGATTCCCGTCCAGTCTGTTCGTAAAGCGACCAGAAACCGAGATCATAGAAGTGAAGGTTTTTGCGGAGAGTATGCACAGCCTGTGCGAATAAATCTTCCGCAACGGAATTGCGCGTTGCCAGGAAGTAATCGTAAACACCCCAGGCAGCCCAGATGAACCCGTTGAGAATGTGAGTGGGCGGCGAAACGATGTACTCCTCGAACCAGAGATCGCCGTGCTCATCGGTAAAGGCGACGCCGCCCTCGCTGGTGGACTTCAGAAAACTGGTGAACGCGAGTTCGGCGGCTTCGCTATAGCGAGGGTCGCCGGTTTCGCGGTGGGCACGAACTAGGAGGGAAATACCCTGTCCCTGCGCCAAGCCGGAGTACCACGGCGCTTTGAGGGGCGAGCGATATTCCCAATCGAAGTGGTGGTTCCAAACCCAGAGTCCATGCGGGTTCTGCTCGAGATGAGTACAGAGCCAGTTGCTGGCGGCGAGGAAGTTCTTGCGTCGTGTAGTGTTCCGCGTCTCCAGGAAGAGGTTGTAGTTTCCCAGGCCCCACTGCGCAATTGCGATCGGGTTGTACTGCAATCCAATCTTGCCGTGGTAGTTGAGCATGGGAATGCCGGCTGAATCGTATTCGCCGGAGTAGTCAGCTTTGCCGGCAAACCTCATGTAGTACGCGCCTAGCTCATGGATGCCGGCGGCATGATCTGCCTGCGGAGTGTCATGCCAGAAGCTGAGATGGCTCTTCCCAGGAAGGAAATATGCGCTAAAAACGCGCCCGTAGTATTGCAGACGGCTCACAATTGGACATTAGCATGGGAGAAGGGCGGCGCTGGTAGCGTACGGGATTCCCCTGTGTTCAGCAGAGTACCGCTATAAACGCCAGAGGCTGGTTTCAAGATCGCCGGGCGCGACGGCAATTGTGGTCACGGCGAGCAACCCAGCGATGTTCCTGCCATCCGGCAGAAAAGCGTTTCCATATTGAAGGAACTTCATTGGCCAGGGGTCTTTGTTCCAATGCGCGAGTTTGTACCAGTCAGCGCCTTCCGCGCTGCCATAAAGGAACACGCTTCGAGTGGGATTGACTGCACTCGGTTCGACCATGGTCGAAAAGAAAATGGCATCGCCGACGCGGCAGCCGTAGATGGATGAGCTTTCGAGATTGGTCACTCGGGTAACGTTCCCGCCGCGGTCGAGCCGGTACACATAGTTGTTTTCCAGCGGCGTGTCAGAAGAGAAATAGAGTGCGCCACGAGTGGGAACCAGGGCCGCGGAGCGCGTCTGCTGATTTCCGGACAAAACTTCGTCCATAGTTTTGAAGTCACACGAGGCGCGAAGGATACGGCACTCGGAGCCGTTATCCCCGGTAAGGATCCATAGGCAGTTTTCAAATTCATCGTACACAATGTTGTGCACATGGCGGATCGCACCTTTGGCGAAGGTGTGGGCTACTTCCCAATAGCCCCCCTTGTCCGTCGAAACATAGATGTGAACTTCGTCGCGCCGTGGGTTGTCGAAGTACTCTCCCCAGAAAACATGATCATTTGGCGTGACGGCAAAATGCAGCGGACGCGTACCGCGTAGCACGTGGTGTGAAGGAAGAAAGTCGGCCTCCCCGGGCTTCAAAGTCACGATGACATGAGGTATTGCGCCGATGAGATGCCCCGAATGCAAAACCGCTAACGCATGAAAACCATCGCGAAAAAGTCGAGCAGTGAGGCGAAATGACGAGGTGAACGTGCGCGGAAAATTAGGCCGATAGGTTCCCGCGGGCTCCCACCGAATGTCACTGTGGGTCTGGATCCGTGCGCGCAATAAAGAGTAGCCGCGAGAGGCGTAGAGCACATCATTGCTCCAGGCCAGTGCGCGCAGGCCGGGAAAAGCAGCGATCTGAACCGGGTGCAGCATGGGAGCTTGACGGTACGGGGCCGGGGAAGGATTGGCTGCCATTTTTTCGCTCAGTTCTCGGCTTTCATACTGACAAACGGCCCGATGGCCAGAACGTCCATGTGAGTGCGCTTGAAGCAATCGATGGCCTGTTGGGGCTCACACACAATAGGCTCATTTTCGTTGAAGCTGGTGTTCAGCACAACAGGGATTCCGGTCTTGCGTTCGAAGGCTTGAATGAGATCGTAGTAGAGAGCATTCTCTTCCCGCCTGACCGTCTGTAAGCGGCCGGTGTCATCTACGTGATTAACAGCAGAAAGCTGGGCACGCTTTTCCTGACGGATCTTATACACATGCAGCATGAAAGGGGAAGGATGATCATGCTCAAAGTATTCTGCCTGGCGCTCTTCGAGGATCGAGGGTGCGAAAGGACGGAACCATTCACGCTGTTTGATGCGCGCATTCAAAGTGTCCTTCATGCCTGGCAACCCCGGATGGGCCAGGATGGATCGATTGCCCAGCGCGCGCGGGCCCCATTCCATGCGGTCCTGAAACCAGCCAACAACTTTACCTTCGGCAATCTGTTTGGAGACGGTCTCTAGCATTGGCCCCCGGTCAAGTTTGCGATAGGGAATGCTAGCCTTCTTCAGATCGGACTCGATGCGCTCATCCGAAAACCCTGGACCCAAGTAAGAATTCTTCATGGCAAAACGCCGTGGTTGATTCAGGACTGAATGCCAGGTGTGGAGCGCTGCTCCGATGGCCAGACCTTCGTCGCCGGCGGCGGGCTGAATCCACGTGTGGCGAAAAGGCGTGCGGTCAAAAAGTTTTCCATTGGCGACGCTGTTGAGCGCGCATCCGCCAGCCATGGCCAGGTCTTCGCAAGGGACTCGCGCGTGCAACTGATTCAGGAGATGAAACAGGACTTCCTCGAAGCGTGCCTGCATGGCGTAGGCGAGGTCCATTTCGCGGCGGGTGATTTCGGCTCGCGGCTCGCGGGGCTCGCCGAAAGCTTTTACCATGCGCCGGGAAAAATGCGGGGCCAGCTGGACCGTTCCGTCGGCCATGATTTGCATTCCCTGATTGCTGCCCAGAGGTTTGAAAAAGTCGAGATCGAGATGAAAGTCGCCGTTTTTCTGAACCACTACTTCGCGAAGTTGTTCGCAGTAGGTGTCTTTGCCATAGGGCGCAAGGCCCATCACTTTACCTTCGTCGCCATACTGCTTGTAGCCGATGAACTCGCAGACCATGGTATAGAAGCTGCCGAGCGAGTCCGGCAAGAAAACGCGATTGAGGATTTCGATTTGATTGCCCTGGCAACGGGCCATCATAGTGGAAACGAAGTCGCCGGAACCGTCATAACTGAAGCCAGCAGCCTTGTCCCAGGTGGAACAGTAGTAAGCGCTGGCGATATGTGCGATGTGATGTTCGAGGTGGTGCTCTGCAAAGTGAAGTGACGCGGGGTCAGTGTCGAGTGCGTTCCCGATGAGAGAACGCACGTCCCGCATGGACTGCTTGCGCTGGCGCAGACGGATGAGGTTCAGAATCTTGGCTGGGTTGGCCAGCGCGTATTGGACCTTCTTCGCCAGGTTGGCATCACTGTCTTGGCCAATGGCAACGTGATCAATGTCTGTAATCTTAGCGCCGGCAAAGTTCAGGCAGGCCTGAATGGCGAGCTTGGGAAAACCGGCGTAGTGCTTAATGCGATTGATGCGTTCCTCAGCGATAGCAAAGATCACCTCGCCATCCTGGATCAGGGCAGCCGAAGCGTCGGCGTGAAACATATTGAGTCCCAGGATCAGCATTGGGGTCGGGTTCCGGTGTCAGCGTTCATGCTGGTTTTTGAGCAGCGAACATCATCAACGGCGCCCAACTACGGCTGCGACGAGCCAAGCGGGGTAGAGGGCTGCCGAACGGAATCGGAGCCTGACCCGAAAAACCAGCTTCTTGCAGCAGGCGTTGAAATTCTCGCGTCGAGTATTCGTTGCGCGAATAGTCCAGAAACCTGACCCAATCACGCCCGATGAACCTTCCCATGCGATGACAAGCAACCTGAGCCCGGCGCACGAGCGAATTGCGATTGGGGACGGAAACTAGGAGGATGCCGCCCGGTTTGAGGACTCTGGAAAATTCCACCAGACAGGCTGCGGGGTCGAGCACGTATTCCAGAACGCTCGAGCACAGGACTCCGTCGAGCAGGTTGTCGTCGAGCGCAAGACGAGCAATGGTTTTGACCTTAACAAACCCAACTCGGGTTGAATACTTATGTGCGGCAGAAGTTTGAGCTGCGGCGGTAATCATTTCCGAGGCAGCATCAACGCCGAGAACCCCACATCCTTTGGTCGCCAGCCATCGGGAAAGAGTCCCGGTGCCGCAACCTGCGTCCAGCCAGAGGCTGCCGGCCAAGTCCCAGCCTTGCAAACATTTCATCAACACGGCTTGTCGTGTCTGAAACGAGAGCTTGCGATAGCGGTCTTCCCAACTTGCCGCTAATGAGGCGTGATAGTTGACTGCATGATCTGCGAACTGAGTGCCGATTGCGCTCAAGGCTTGGTCTCCATCTGTAGTTCGTAGATTTTGGCTTTGATGTGAAAAAACTGAATGCCCTGGAAACAGCAGTAGATCAGCCCTGGAACACCGTCGAGAAATCCTAGGCGGAAGACATATTTGTAGAGAAAAAACAGCAATGGCGAACCGGGCAGGGGCAGAAACTTTCTCTTCAACCAGCGGCGGCGCTGGGCCTGGGTTCCGAACAGAGAAGGCGGGAGGTCACGGTAGCTAGCTTCGCCCTCTAACCACACGCTCGCTTCCCAGTTGGAGTACTCGTCATGTTTGAGGATGTAGCGTGAGAGCGAGTTGACATTGTGGTGAACCAGCGGGTGCTGCAATTTTGCTGTGCGCCCGTCCACCACGACTCGCTCGTGCACTTCCATATCGCACATGGAAGTGTTCTGGTCTTTGTAGCGGCATTCGAAACGGCCCTTGCCGCGGCGGAAGAGTCGTGGGCTAGTGTAGAAGCTGGCGTCACCGTGACTTAACACTCGCCCCAGAAAATACATGCGCAACGCGAAATAGTAACCGTCGGCGCCAGGGTTCTCGATTACATTCCGAATTTCTTCTAAGGACTCGGCGGTCAGTACTTCATCGGCATCAAGGAGAAGGATCCAGTCATAAGCCAGCGGAAGCGTATCCATGGCCCACTGACGCTTTTTAGGCCAGCCTCCGTGATAGTGGAACTGTACGACCTGCGCTCTGAAAGAGCGGGCAATCTCGCCGGTTTCGTCTGTGCTGCCAGAATCGATGACGTAAACCTCGCCGGCTCCGCGCAAGGACTCCAGGCAGCGAGGCAGGTTGCGCGCCTCATTGCGCACAGGAATAATCACGCTGACCGGCAGATAAACATCCTGAGGCGCTGGTTGTAACAGTACCGGCTCTTCGATGGTTTGCATTGTATTAAATCAACCAAAGAGCATAGTACCGCTGAAACTGGCCATCACCATATGACAGAGAAGATGCCAGTGCATCAGCTAAAAAAGCGCTCGCAACACTGTTAACGCTTTGGAGACATCGCACTGGGAAGTTGTTTTTTCGGATCCAGTACGGAATGTCTGGTGACATAGAATGAGCTGGTGATAGCACGGGAAAAATTAGGCAGTAAAGGAGCGGCATGCGCTTCTTGATTACTGGTGGGGCCGGATTCATTGGCTCGCATCTTAGCGATCATCTCCTCTCTCATGGCCACCGGGTCACGATCATTGACGATCTCTCAACTGGAAGCATGGACAACATCCGCGAGGCCAAGACCAACAGCCGCTTCGCGTATTGCATCGACACGATTTTCGACAAACCCTTGCTTGCGGAACTGATTGATGAAGCGGATATCGTCTTCCATCTTGCCGCAGCGGTCGGAGTGCGAAACATCGTGGAGTCGCCGGTGCGCACGATTGAAACGAATGTGGGCGGGTCGGAACTCGTGTTGGGATTGGCGGCCAAGAAAAAGAAGCGCGTACTGATTGCTTCCACTTCCGAGGTATATGGGAAGTCGAACAAGTTCCCTTTTTCTGAGGAGGATGATCTCGTCCTGGGGCCAACCACGAAAGGGCGCTGGAGTTATGCCTGCTCGAAGGCGATCGATGAGTTTTTGGCGTTGGCTTACCATCGCGAACGAAATCTGCCGGTGACCATTGTCCGGCTTTTCAATACTGTTGGCCCGCGTCAGACGGGACGCTACGGGATGGTCCTGCCTACTTTTGTGAAGCAAGCGCTTTCTGGCTCTCCCTTGACGGTGTTCGGTGATGGCCAGCAGTCGCGTTGTTTTGCACACGTGGAGGACATCGTCAAAGGGTTGGTGCAATGCATAGGCTGTGACACAACCGTCGGGCAGGTTTTTAATCTCGGCAGCACTCAAGAAGTGACCATCAATCAATTGGCGGATAAGGTCATCAAGGCTGCCAGTTCAAAAAGTATGATCATGCACGTAGGCTACGATGAGGCCTACGGAGCTGGCTTTGAGGACATGCAACGGCGGGTTCCCGACATCTCCAAGGCTTGGCAATGGTTCGGTTATGCGCCTGCACGATCACTCGATCAGATCGTGGAGAGCGTGATTGACTACTGCTCAATCAATTCACAATCATCGGGGCAAAGTGCAATGACTGCTGTCTGCGCCGATTGACCCAAAGGCAGTTACTCCCTCGCAACGTCTCAGTTTCACACGTTGTGCACTCTGCAACGTAGTCCTGTAATGACATTGGGTTGCATGAATAAAGCTTTTTACCGCAAAGATCGCTGAGAACGGCCGCAGAGTGCGCCGAGTTAGTCAAACGCTCCGGGGTTCCAGATGGGTTGCCTAGGCTGCGCGATCGCGCTCTGCCTTGCTGGGTTTCAAACGTTGAGCGAGCGCAACGATTTGATCTACATGGTTGCGCCAGGAAAAGTCCTGTGCCCGCTTCAATCCGCTGTCGGCAAGCTGCTTTCTCAGGGCAGACGAGCCTTCCAGCCGAACCACACAATCAGCAAGCATCTGAGGAGAGAAGCGCGTGAAATAGTTCGCTGCGTTGCCACAGATCTCACGGTGAACAGGCAGATCCGAAGCGACAACGGGCAAGCCGCAAGCCATGGCTTCGACCAGGGGATGCGCAAAGGTCTCGGTATAAGCGGGCGAAACGTAGATGTCGCAGGCACGCAAGAGCCAATGCAACGAGCGATAGGGAACTGCGCCCAGCTCGACGACTTGATTGGAAACCCCAAGCTGTTTGACCAAGGCTGCTGCGGGCTCGGTGCGAAATGGACCGGAATACTCATCCTTGGAGAGGCTGCAAGTAAGAAACAGCTGCACGTTTCGTCCATTGAGGCGTTCGCGGATGATGGGAATAGCTCGAATCAGAGTCTCAAAATTCCGGTAGTAGTTGTAGTGACTCACAAAGATGATGCGCAGTGCGTTGTTGCCGGCATCAAGTTTTTGCTGAACTTCAACGGGCAGAGGAGAAGAGTCCCGAAAGAATACTTCGCGGTCGAATCCGTGATAAATGCTGGTTATATTGCCACCTGTCCACGCACGTAAGGTGGCTGCGAAAGCCTGGCTGGGAGCGACGGTGCAATCTGCCCATCTAACAGAGCTGTGAGCGAAAAACCCACGGACTTTTGTATCAAGCAAGATGCGATAGGCCCGGCGTTCGCGCAAATCGGAGAAGAAGTCGGGCGAAGTGTACAGAGAGTTTCCGGACAAGAGAATCTGAGGTACAGGGGATTTTCGCAGGGCAAAATTACCGGCGGAAATGAGGACATCTGCGCCTGATTCGCGGATCAGGCGAGGAAGCAAAAGTTGTTCCAGACAGAAGCGCGCGGCTGCTCCCGTCGGAATCTCTTTCTCGATGAAGGATACGTTGGCTGGGCTACCAAGCTCATTCCTGAGCTGAGGGCCAAGGCAAACTGTGGCACGCAGATTGGACCGGGTGGCAAGTTGAGGTACGACATTGCGTACATAGGTCAACCCGCTCCCAGCGTTAGCGGCGAGGCAGTTGAGGAAGATATGCATCATCGCGTTATCGTCGCTAAACCGAAGTTGGTGGCCCATGCCTGCTTAACGCTCTTGACAGCTGGCGCTACGGACGGAACGGCTGGTCGAACAATGTCCGCCATGATAAACGCGAGGGCCCAGAAAAAAACGCAAAGGTAGTATCCCGGGGCGAACAGCCAGTCCTCAAAAGCAGCGTGGACCAGGCCGGCAAACAAGACTCCCGCCAACGGAACCGCGGGAGAGAAGATATTCCCCGTACGGCGCATTTCTGCCAGTGCACGACCAACGTTGCCCACAATCATGAGGAGCAAGGCAAGAAAAGGAATATCTCCCAGGAGCCCGACCCATTCTGTAAGTGCGAGGTAGCTATTGCCATGCTCCCGAGTGGTATCGCGAAGGGACTCGAAGCTTCTCGATTGTTCGACGACTTCGCGACTGGTCTGGCTGATTCCAAATCCATTGCCGAACCAGAGGTGTGACTGAATTGCCGAAACAGTTTCGTCCCAGGCCGGCCGGCGAGAGGCCAAGACCCCATCCTCCTGGCGTCCCTTGTAAACGAAAATCGTCGTGAGTGATCCTGAAGGCTGCTCGTGGAAGGGGATGGTCGTCATCACAAGTGCAGCCAGCAATAAGGCAAAAACTGCTCCCCGCAACAGCGTTCCGTATTGACGCAAGGCTATGCACAGCACGACGCACGAAACTACAGCGGCGGCGATTCCGGCCCTCGCATAACTGCTAAACAGGAGTGCCAGCCCTAGTACCAATGCAAATGTGAGGCGTCGCCGGACAAGGGTTCGTGTGCTTGTGAATTTCCCCCAGAGCAAAACGGGCACAGCCACCACTCCCATTACTGCGCCGAGGGAGTTTGGATTTCCAAAAATCGGGAATCTAAATCCGAAATAAGCCAGGGCGGTGATATACACCACTAGTTCACAACCGAGTAACAATCTTGAAAAGAAAATTGCTTCTCTTCCCAGTACTGCCAAGCGCGCTCCTGTAGAACCATATAGAAACAAGAGGAGCAGGCTCATGGCCTTGAGAAGAGTCATGTTCGGATAGGCTGAAACAGCTGCCGACACCAACGCTGTTATCACACACGAGAGTGCCACCAGGTGGAACAATCCAAGGCGTTGCTGGTGCTCCCTTAAGTAAATAAGCAAACCAACCAGAGCACCCGCCGCTAAAACAAACCATCGGCCGGAAGTCCACACGCCAGTAAGGGGTAGAACCATTCCCGCCCATAGGAAAACAGCCAACAGTAGGGGGAAGAAGAGAATTCGATAATGCCAGATTACCACCAGTAGGAACTCGAGGAAACACAGGGCTGCCAAAGAGTCCAAATTGTTGAAGTAGCCAGGGCGTGATACTGCAATGTAGATTGCCAACAGGCTGGAGGCAGCGATGGTTGCTGGCAAGACGAACTTTCGCCCCAGCTGATTCACGCGGCACCTGCCGTGCACTCCAGCACAGCATTTGCCATCCCCGAGGCCCAGGCCTCGGGTGAAAACCGTTTACTTCGTTCCAAGCTGCGCTGGCCCATCAGGGACCGGAGTTCAGAATTGCTTGCGAGTTCAGTCATGGCAAACGCCAGGTGGCGAATATCCCCACCAGCGACCACGCGTCCGTTCCAGCCGTCCTCGATAAGATCTGCGGCGCACCCAGCGGTGGTGGTGGAGATGATCGGCAAGCCACAGGCCAGAGCTTCATTCACGACAAGGCCCCAGGGATCAGTGTGGGTGGGAAAGACCAGAGCATCTGCCAGTGCGTAGTAAGACGCCAAGCGCTCGCGTTGCGCAAAGCCGGTTATGCAAATCGCTCCGGGCTGGATAGCCGCTGCCCGCCTGCGCAGTTCCGACCGTTCTGCACCGTCTCCAACGAACACGAGGCCCACTTCGTTGCGGAGTTCCGCCCGCAGCGAGCCATAGGCTTGCAGTAGATCAAAGATTCCTTTTTCCTGGACCAGCCGCCCGGCAAATAAGAAAAATCTGGCAGGAAGGTTGAGGGCTCGACGGTATTTGCCTGCATCCTGGCGAGCCGCTTCGGCCTGGTGCGTAAACCATTCTGAGTCCACGGCGTTCGGTGCAGTAAAAATCGTGCTCACAGGAGCGCCATACTTGTGCAAGTATTCGGCGGAAGACTGGCCCGGCACCACAAAAGCGTCACAGCGGCTCAGGAATCTCTCTTTCAGAGCCTCGACCCAAACGTGTCCACTGCGTTGGTCACAGGTGGTGCTCTCTGACCACAAGGCAAAAAGCACGCGATTCCTTCGTGCCCAGGACATGGCCTGCCAGGAAGCGATGTAGTTGTAGCCGCCGCAAACGATGAAGTCCGGGGCGGCTTGCCGCAGCGCGGCTTCAGCACCCCAGTTCAAAAGTAAGCACTGATTTCCGATTCGTCGTCTCCAGGAAGGGAGCACTTCGTAGGAGAAATAGATCTCATTCTTGTAAACCAGCCACTGACGCTGGGTGGGATCGGTCTCCGCAAGAAAGATTACGTGTAGGTCGATGTCTCGACGCCTCGCTAGCGCATTGAAGACCGGAATGCGGTAGGGTGCGATGATCTCCGTGATAATCACAACCCGTCGGCTCATGCCACACACTCCTGATAGAGGAGGGAGAGTTGGGCAGCCTGGTGAGTCGAGGTCAGCCTCTGGAGGATCGTGTCACGAGCAGAAGCTCCGATCTGCTGGCGAAGCTGTAAGTTTTGTAGAAGCGAGGATAACCCATCGACTAGTCCGGGCATGTCGTCAGGGTCAATCAACCAGCCGTTATCTTTGTGCCGGATGATTTCATCAATTCCTTGCCCGCGGCAACCGATCGCAGCTTTTCCGGCGGACATGGCTTCGAGATAGACACAACCCAAACCTTCATACCGGCTGGGCAGCGCGAAGATTGCGCAGCGGCGCATGGCCTCAGCAACTTGGCTTCGGTTTTGACGTCCAAGGAAGCGTACCTGGCCCGCCAGGTTAAGTTGGCTAGCCAGACGCATTAAACGATGGAGTTCAGGACCGCCCCCGATAATTTCACACGAGAACTCAGGGTGTTGAGGAAGAACTGCCGCCAGAGCCCGGAGAAGCAGTTCGTGTCCCTTGATTGGGATCAGGTTTCCCACGCTGAGGATTGTGTTCCGTGGCTGATCTACTGACGCCGGAGAAAATTTGTCCGTGTTCACGCTGTTGTAGATGACCTTCGCCTGGATATGAGCAGTAGCGCCCTCCAACACGTTCTCGGCGACCTTGCCGCTAATGCAGATGACACGCGCGGCGGAGCGATAGACAAATTGCGACACCCGCCTGCACCACTGGCCAGCCCGACCCTGTACTTGATTGTCAAAGTACGCATCCATTCCATGCACTGTCACCACACATGGAATGTTCAGCTCCCGGCCTAGAAGAGCAGCAGCATGACCGCAGGGCAGAGCTGCGTGGGCATGGATCAGATCGATCGGCTGCGACCGGTTGAGTTCTCGGACCTTCGCAATCAAACTGGCGTAAAGAAATGCCCCGGCTGAAGCCAAACCCAGCCCTCCTGGGATGCAGGGATAAGAAATCCACTTTGCGGGAATTTTCGAATTTGGCCCTGCACTCTGCTGATAAAACGGGTACACGCCCATCACGCAAGAATCTACCCCGAACTCCTCAAGTGCTTGCAACGGTTCAGACACAAAGCAACCCACGGCATCGTCCGATGCAGTTGGGTAAAACGGCGTGAGGGTCAGGACACGCATGGGGTCAATTTATGTTTCCGGCTGTGCACACCAGTACACTTCCAAGGAACCACATTGCACACCGCGGCGCAATTGCCAGCTAGGTTCTACCTCATGGCGCCCTACGGTGATGCCGTTTATGTTCGGGAAGAGATACTGCGAACCTTGGTGTCAGTGAGCGGATGAACAACATCTTGCAGCATAGTTGCCCAGCTTTCCGCGATCACTCCCCAGTCAAACTCGGTCCGGCAGCGCAGTGCTGCGCAGTGGCCAAGTTTCGCGCGATCCGAGGGGTGCGCCAGTAGATTCGACAGAGTGGCGGCGAAGCTTTCAATGTTCTCGGGATCCACCAGCTTGCCCGCAGTCCCCAGCACTTCGGGGATTCCGCCGCGGTTGGAACCGACCACGGACGTGGCGCAAGCCATCGCTTCAGCATTGACCAGTCCAAACGGCTCCTGAAACAGGGAAGGACTGGCGAAGACTGTTGCTCTCTGGAACCAGGAAGGCAGGTCTCGATCGTGGTGAATGTATCCAGGGAATTCAATTCTTCCTTTGCCATTTTGCACTACGGAATCGGCGAGGCTGCGCAAGTTTCGGACATATTGTGTTTCCTCGTGGGTTCCAAAGCCGGTCGAACCTCCGATGACCAGTCTTGCCTCCGGATGGTTTTGTAGAACGCGGGCATAAGCTTGAAGCAATTGAAGAACACCTTTTTCCGGGTCAAGCCGTCCCACAAAGAAAATGGTTTGCGCTTCGCGAATTTCTTCTCGCGGAAAGAACAGCTGGCGGTTCACTCCGTTAAAGATGACGTGCGTCTTGTAGGCGAGGGTGG